>QFCE01002592.1_pt1 | contig 29738 bp, 25 predicted proteins | sample 5346091 | NCBI WGS metagenome assembly QFCE01 (sample SAMN09062252, study PRJNA434731) | Human gut metagenome, whole genome shotgun sequencing project. | isolation source: stool timepoint A chromium assembly | host: Homo sapiens | collected 2015 | reverse complement strand
CGGGTGGAAATCACGGATGAGCCGGAAACGGAATTTTGGTAAGTTGAAAAAACACAGAAATCTTCTGCAGATTCTGTGCTTTTTTAATTTTAGGCTTTAAAATTACTTCTTACGAAATTGGTTTTGAATATAAATTAGTGTGATCCATTTCCTTTATTCATCAAACAATTCGTTAGACAGCTTTTCAACGAAGTCATCATAGGTGTTAATGGAAAGACACTTGAGAATATTGGAATTTTCCGAGAAGAAAGGAATGATATTGTCCACAATGGTTTTGAAGAAGTTTTCGTCGCCGGTCTTAACGCCGATCAACAAGACAATATTCACTTTATGATCGTCCCAATAAACCTGTTCGTCGTTGATCATGATCGCCATGAAGGAGTTTTTGCAATTACTGTAAAGTGAGTGCGGGATCGCGATCGAGCTGTCGTAAGCGGTGGAAGAAAGCCGTTCACGGTCAAAGACTTCTTTTTTAAACTCGCTGTGGCAAAGCCCTAATTTCTGCGCGTCATCCGTCATCATGTTGATGATATTCTCATAACCCTCAATCTGAATGTTGCGGTAGAATAACTTCTCAGACAGGAAATGCTTCAAAGATTCTTTGAAATTCTGCTTGCGCTTGCGAGTCCGCAAAGTTTCAATAAAACGATGAATTTCATCAAAATTCCGCGGCGATAAAATCTCGTCGATATACATAATGGGGATATCTTCATTTTTTAAGAACGGATAATTCGTAATGATGAAGTCCACATTGTGCGGCATCTGTTCAATGAATTTGGCGTTAAACGAAGCGACGATGTGCAGCGAATCCTCAAATTTGCGAGCAATCTCATCGATTTGCTTCGTAAAGTAATCATAGTAATTCATGTGGACAAAAACACAGGTCAGTTTGTCGTTGGAGATGTAGTTGTCATTGATATATGCTCCAATATGAATAGCCAAAAAAGCAATTTCACTGTCCGGAACCTTGATGTAATCTTCTTTAAACAGCTCTTTGACAAAATGAACGGACATTTCATAGACGAACGGATATTTAGTTTTGATCGTTGCCAGCATCGCATTGCTCTGAGGATTCGCACTTTGAATGCGATCGATCATCAGCATTGCGTGAAGGATGATTTTGACTTTGAAGGCTTCGCTGAACTGCGACAAATGATAATAATTTTCCAGCTTTAAAAGAGCCAGCAGCGTGCGGTCAATGATCGGCTGAGGTACAAATTTCGCGATATTGTCCAGACTGATGTCTTCCTGATTAAAGAAAGTGCAGTTATTCCGGACGATCAGCGCAAGATAATGCATTTCATAATCATTGATGCGGATATTAAAGAAATTCTCGGTAATCGCTTTAATTTCAACGAATAATTTATTTTCAGAGAATATTCCATAAGCTGGGGCGATATCCTTTTCTAAAGTGTTGTTATCATGAATCCGCTCGGCAAGAATACACAGATAGATAATCAGCGTGATCAGATTATAATCGTTGATGTAAACGTCATAGCGGTCGAGAATCGTCGTCAGCTGTTCAACAAAGCTCTTTAAATTCGGAATGTTGGAAAAGTAGAAATTATTGCTCGTATCAAAAAAATTATTGTTTTCTTTTTGCAGAAGATTGGATAACAACCGGCGTTTATTCACTTCTGAACCTTCCAGAAAGATCATGTTCCGTTTTCGGCCCAGCGTCAGGTCATATTTTGAGATACTTCGCTTTACCTGCTTCAGCAGTGTTTCCAGATAAGAATCTGAAATAAACATGGAATCGGCCAGATAATAGGTTGTAACGTCGCCGTTTTCCACAAGCAGGTTTTTTAAGATATAGTTGACCCGGCTTTTGGCGTCGTCGTTAAAGAATAAAGAGTTTCGTTCATTTTCAATATTAATCTCCGGATTCAGCATATAGCCTTTATTGGAAGAAAGGATCAGATTCTCCTTATAATCATTGATGCGTTTGACATAATTGGTGATTGTTTTTGTGGACACACCAAAAATATCGGCAAGTTTCGCCGCGTCGCACCCGTGATTATTTTTTTCCAGCAGCAATAGAAGCTCTTTATTCGATATTTTCATGAACAAATTATAACATGATTTAAATTTATTCGATTTTAATTTATTTCTTCGGGATGGGAAAAAAACAGCCTATTAATTATTTCTCAAACAACTCTTTTTTTTATGCGCTGGAAATCCTCCAGGCTGTATTCCAAATGAAAAAAAGGAAAGATCAGCGTTCTCTTTATAATGGAAGTACGGAGGTGGAAGAAACATGAATCGGACACGAACAACGTTTCCAGCGGATTTCTTATGGGGCGGCGGATTTGCCGCAGCGCAGATGGAAGGCGCCTATCTGGAGGGAGGAAAAGGACTGTGTATTTCAGATCTGACGCAAAACGTCGCGGATCTGCCTTTAGCGAAAAAAGGAAATAAAGAAATGACGTCGGATATCATCCAGGCAGCGATCAAAGATACGGAAGGCAACTATCCTAAACGCCGCGGGATTGATTTTTATCATACTTATAAAGAGGATCTGCGGCTTTTAGGAAAATACGGATTAGGTCTGAAATCTTACCGCACATCGATCAACTGGGCGCGGATTTTCCCCAATGGCGACGATGCCGAACCCAATGAGGAAGGGCTGCGATTTTACGATGACTTGATCGATGAGATTCTTGCCAACGGAATGGAACCGATGATCACCATGAGCCATTATGAAATGCCGGTCAATCTGATCCTGAAATACCGGGGATGGTATCAGAAAGAAACAATCGATTGTTTTGAACGCTACGGTCAGGTGATTCTGGACCGGTATCACGACCGGGTGAAGCTGTGGATCAATGTAAACCAAATCAATCTGATCTCGCATGAATCGATTTTGCATCTGGGCATTCCCAGCGATACCGTGAACAATATGCAGGAAGCGAAGTATCAGGGTGTCGTGAATGAAATGATCGGCTGTGCCCGGATCAGTCAATACGCGCATGAACATTATCCGGACGTTAAAATCGGTTGTATGCTGTGCGGCGGTTACGACTATCCCGCGACCTGCAAACCGGAGGACGTATTGGCAGCCTTGCGGCATAATCAAATGGAAGTTTTCTATAGCGACGTATTGCTGCGCGGAAAGATTCCGGGGTATGCCTGGCATTATTTCGAGGAAAAAGGTTACCGGATTGAAATCAGCGAAGAAGAAGAGGCCATGCTTAAAAACACGAGCGATTATTTCACATTCTCCTATTATTATTCCGGAATTGTGGATCAGGCTCATTTTGAGGAGGGCAACCGCGTCGCCCTCAATAAAGAGATTCCGGCGACAGACTGGGGCTGGAGTATCGATCCGACAGGCCTTCGCATTTTGTTAAATGTGTTCTATGACCGCTATCAGTGTCCAATTTATATTACGGAAAACGGCATCGGACTGATCGATACCTTGGATCCGGACGGACACATTCATGATCCTCAGCGTGTGGATTTCTATCGTAAACACATCGAAGCGATGAAAGCAGCGATCGCGGACGGCGTCGATCTGCGCGGATACTATGTCTGGGGACCGCTGGATATCGTCAGCTGCTCCAGCAGTGAGATGAGTAAACGTTACGGTTTTATTTATGTCGATCTTGACGATCATGGCGCGGGCAGCGGCAGACGGATAAAAAAAGACAGTTTTGCATGGATGCAAAAAGTCATCGCGACGCATGGCGAAGACTTAGCTTAAGGAGGCAGATAATGAAAAATCAACACGGTTTTCCGAGCAACTTTTTATGGGGCGGCGCAATGGCGGCCAGTCAATGTGAAGGCGCCTGGGATCAGGATGGCAAAGGGATGATTCTGGCGGAAATTGATCACAACAGCGGCGATTATCAAGGCTTGGCTTTTCCGCTTCGGGATCAAGCCTATCTGGAGCATTTTAAAAATGATAAGGAAACAGATTTTCCCAAACGCCGCGGCATTGATTTCTATCACACGTACCGTGAAGATCTGGCATTGTTGAAAGAAGCGGGTTTCCGCTGTTTCCGGACATCGATTGACTGGGCCAGAATCTTTCCCCACGGCGACGACGAACAGCCCAACATGCTGGGCGTAACTTTTTACGATGATCTGCTTGCGGAAATCCGGGCAAAGGGAATGGAACCTGTGATTACAATTTCCCATTACGAACTGCCGGCGGATTTGGTAGAACGGACAGGGGGATGGAAAAGCCGGGAATTCAACGAGGCCTTTATTCGTTTCGCCCAGTTTGCGATTGAACGCTGGCATGACCAGGTGCGGTATTGGGTCGTCATCAATCAGATCAATCTGGCTGAGTTGCTGCCCTTTGAAACCTTGGGGTTATGGGAAAGCGAGGGTCAGAATTTCTGGCAGGAATATTATCAGGCGATTCATCATCAGCTGGTGGCCTGCGCCCGGGTCAAGCAATTTGCCAAAGCCTATCCGGATTGCAGGATCGGAACAATGAACGCGGATATGAGCGCTTATCCCAAGACTCCGCATCCTGACGATGTCATCGCTGCAATGAAGCATAACCGGATGAATTATTTCTATACCGATGTGGCGTTCCGCGGACATTATCCAGGCTATATGCTGCGCTATTTTGAAGAAAATGAAATTCATCTGGATATCCGGGAAGGAGAACTTCAGCTGCTTGACGAAAATCGCATGGATTTCTTTGGTATTTCCTATTATTTCACATTGTGCAAGGATCATACCTGTACTCTCCGGCAGGAAAGTACGGTCGATAATCCTTATCTGGAAAAGACGAAATGGGGCTGGGCGATTGATCCGAAAGGTTTTTATTACTGTCTGTCGCAGTATTATGACCGTTACGAAATTCCGATCTTTGTGCTGGAGAACGGTCTGGGCTGCCATGACACTGTAGAAAACGGTGAAATTCATGATGACTATCGCATCCATTATTTAAAAGAACACATTCGTGAAATGAAAAACGCAGTCCTGGACGGCGTGGAAATCCTCGGTTACTGCATGTGGTCGCCGCTGGATATCGTTTCAGCCTCCAGTTCGCAGATGTCCAAGCGCTATGGTCTGATCTATGTCGATCTGGACGATCGCGGAGCGGGCAGCGGCAAGCGGATAAAAAAGGACAGCTTCGACTGGTACCGGCAGGTTATTGCGTCGAATGGGGAAAACTTAGAGGAGGAGTGACTTATGTGTCAGTTTGAACAATTTCCAAATGATTTTATCTGGGGCGGAAGCATCGCCGCTCATCAATGCGAAGGGGCCTGGCAGGAAGACGGCAAGGGTCCCGGCGCGATGGATTATATGACCGGCGGCAGTTATGAAAAACCGCGCCGTGTGACCCAAGAACTGATTCCAGGCGAATACTATCCCAATCATGAGGGCATTGACTTCTATCATACCTATCCGCAGGATATTGAATTGTTTAAGGAAATGGGCTTTAAAGCTCTGCGGATTTCGATTGACTGGTCGCGGATTTATCCTCATGGCGATGATGCTGAGCCTAACCGGGCGGGGCTGGACCATTATTCGAAGGTCATCGACAAACTGATTGAATGCGGTATCGAACCGATCGTCACGCTGTATCACTTTGAAATGCCGATTCATGTCGTGCGTGAATATAACGGCTGGCTGAACCGGAAAACAATCGATCTGTTCGTGCGTCATTGCAAGACGGTGATGACGGAATACAAGGGGCGGGTCAAACGCTGGGTGACGTTTAATGAAATCAATCACATCGATCCGGCTTCAGAATTTGACGCCATCTTCACGTATATGCTGGCAGGAGTTGAATACGAAGCAATTCGGAATCCAAAGCAGGATCTGGCTCGGATCGGTTATCACATGACGCTGGCCAGCGCCAAGGTTGTCGCCATAGCGCATGAAATTGATCCTGAAAATCAGGTAGGCGGCGTATTTGGCCTGACCTGTTTCTATCCGCAGACATGCCATCCACAGGATAATCTGCAGGCTTTCTTTGATACCAACCGTGATTATTATCAGATGGACACCTTTGTCAACGGCATATTCCCACGTTACAAACTGGCGGAATATGCCCGCAGCGGTATTTGCTTAGAGATCAGCGAGGAAGACCGCCTGACCCTGTTGAAAGGGAAAATTGACTTTCTGGGTCTGAATTACTATTCTTCCTCCGTCAGTCCTTCCGTGGTTCAAAAGGAAGAGAGTGCCGTCGGCAGCGTGTTTGCGGGGATTACCAATCCCTATCTGGAAGCCAGTGACTGGGGTTGGAAAATTGACCCGGTTGCATTGCGTCTCATTCTGAATCAACTCGACCGCCGCTATCACGGCATCCCGATGATGATTACGGAGAATGGCCTGGGGGCGGTTGATAAGCTGGAAGCGGACGGTCAGGTGCATGATCCCTATCGGATTGAATATCTGCGGAAACATTTTATCGAAATGAAGAAGGCAATCGCCGACGGCGTCAATCTGATCGGCTATCTGATGTGGGGCCCGATTGATTTAGTCAGCGCTACAACAGGGGAAATGAAAAAACGCTACGGCTTCATCTATGTCAATAAGCAGGATGACGGTAGCGGCGATCAGCGGAGAATTAAAAAAGATTCGTTCGCCTGGTATAAGAAAGTCATTGCCACCCGGGGCGCAGATTTAGCGTAAATCCAAAATGATATTCGAGGGACAAAACTTGTCCGGCAAAGGATTCCGAAGGGTTTATTCCGAGTCGTAAAGCAAGAGAAAACGGTAAAGATCAGGTTAAAATCTGTCAAAAGCCGCAAAACATTCCGCGCACACGGAAAAAAATGACAGTTCACTATTTTACCGGTGAATTGGCTTTCTAAAGCCAGAAAAAAGGTTAACGAAGACTCCGAAATAAAACCATAGGAAGAAAATTTTCAATGATACAATACAGTTATCCAAGGGAAGGAGATCAAGGATTATGAAACAATACGGCGTACTGCTGATCTGCGGCGGTGGATTCAGCAGCGGATTTATGGCCAAATCACTGCGCGAAAGTGCGGCGAAAAAGGGTCTGACCATGGACGTTCAGGCTCGCAGCGAATCGATGGTTGAAGATTACATTGAGGACGTGGACGCGATTATGGTCGGCCCGCATCTGAGCTATCTGATGGAGGATATCTCAGCGACCTGTGAGGAATACGGCGTGACGCCGATTCTGATGAAACCGGATTATTATAAATCGCTGGATGGCAATGCTTGTCTGGAACATTTGCTTGAACGTTTAAAAGAGGATGGGAAATATGAATAAGCTATTAGCTTTATTTGAACAGAAACTCGTTCCAACGATGAATAAACTGACGCGCAACGTCTGGATCAATGTCCTGAAGGATTCGTTAATGCAGACGCTGCCGATGACGCTGTTAGGGTCAATCTTATGCCTTTTGACAGTGCCTGGCGATTTGCTCGGCTGGGAATGGTGCTGGAATTTCTGGACGCCTTGGAATTGGACGATGGGACTGTTGAGCGTCTTCATTGCGGTTCTGATCCCGTTGAATTATCTGGAAAAAAAGAAATTGAGAAGACAGCGTGTCGCAGCGATGATGACTTCGATCGCCTGCTTCTTCATCATTGTGAATCCGATTGTTTTGGAAGACGGTGTTTTGGGTCTGGCGCAGACAGCGCTGGGTGCCGGCGGCATGTTAGCGGCGATGCTCAGCTGCGTCTTAGCTTCGATCGTTTTAGAGAAATTCGGCAAGTTTTCATTCTTCAAGCAGGATTCACCGATGCCGGATTTTGTCCGCGCCTGGTTTGATCAATTGCTTCCATGCGCAATCTGCGTTATCGGCATGTGGCTGTTAGTCGATATGGCCGGCGTTAACGTCTTCCATCTCTTGCAGGCGGCCTTCTCGCCGATTGCCAAAGTCGCTCAGACCTGGTATGGCATGGTTATCCTGCTGTTCATTGAAGCCTTTGTTTACTCAATGGGGATTTCCTGCTGGGTGATGTCCCCGATCACCAATCCGATCCTGACGATGGCGATTGTCGCCAACATCGAAATGGCCCGCAACGGTGTCACCGACGTCGCACTGCTGAATCTGTATACCCAGGCTACAATTTACTGCGCCTACTATGCTTTCGGCGGGATCGGCAACACGCTGGCGCTGAACCTGATGTCGCTGCGTTCGAAATCCAATAAGATTAAAGGCTTAAGCCGCGCCAGCATCGCCCCGAGTATCTTTAATATCAACGAACCGATCGTCTTCGGCATGATCGCCTGGAATCCATTCCTGATGGTTCCAATGTGGCTGAACGGCATCATCACACCGCTGTTGATGTGGCTGTTTACCAAGATTATACCTTTCGCCCCGATTCCGGTTACTGATTTCTCGGGATTCTGGTGTATGCCGTTCCCGTTTGTCACCTGGTTAGGCACGCAGTCGCTGAACGCGGTGATCCTGATGTTAGGCTTGTTTGTGGTTTCCTGGCTGATTTACTATCCGTTCTATAAAGTTTATGAGAAGCAGGAAATTGAGAATGAGCGGATTGCGTTAGAAAGCAAATAGGCAGCCTATGGATAATAAAATTGTAGAAACCTCGTTCGATATCATCTTCAATGCCGGCGAGGCCCGCACCGAGTGCGAAAGAGGCTTAAAAGCGCTGGAAGAATTGGATTATGAAACCGCGGAAAATCATTTAAAGACAGCGAATGAGTTTATTGTCAAAGCCCATACGAAGCATACTGAAATCCTTCAGAGTTATATCGGGGAGATGGAAGGCCAGCCCTTTTATATGATTTTCTCTCATGCGCAGGATACGTTGATGACAATTAACAGCGAGATTCTGATCGCAAAGCATTTAATCAAGATTTCGAAAGCGTTATACGATAAAATTAAATAAACGGGATAGGGTGTATCGCAAGACCGATACACCTTATTTTAAAGGAGAATTATGATTAAGTTGATTGCATGTGACGTTGACGGCACTTTGTTGGACGATCAGGGGCAGCTGGATCCGGAAACGAAAGCTGCGATCCGGGAAGCGGAAAACCAGGGAATTCAATTTCTGATATGCAGCGGGAGATCTTATTTTGAGGTGCAGCTGTTGCTGGAAGAATGCGGATTAAAAGCGGAGGCGATCTGTTTAAATGGAGCGGATCTGCGCGATCGCTGCGGCGTTAATTTAAAAACGCATTTTATTGATGATCAATATGTTGATCAAATGCAGGCCTTGGCGGATCAACGGGGATATATTGTAGAATTTCATTGTCAGGACCAAACCTATTTAACCTGTTCTCAGGAAACTTTATATCAGGCGTTTTATACTTATGAGACAAAAGATAAAGACTGGGATGAGGCTGCTGCCCGTGCTTATTTTCGTCGGTTATGGTACTACAATGAAACGAACTATAATCAGCCCTTAGCGAAGATTAAGCAACGAAAAGTCGTAAAGATCGAATTCATTTATCTTCCGGATCCAGATTATCAAGAGCTGTTCCATCAACTAAGCGGTCAGAATATCAATGTGACCAGCGGATTTTGTTTCAACAACATTGAAATCAACGATAAAAAAGCGACGAAAGGAAACGCCTTGAAAGAGTATTGTGAACTCAAGGGGATTGCGGAGAAAGAGACGGTTGTGATTGGCGACAGCTATAATGATATGAGCATGTTTGAGTTATTTCCCTGCAGCGTAGCGGTAGCGAATGCGGCGGATGATTTGAAGCGTTGTGCTCGTTATGTAACAAAAAGCAATAACGAACGAGGAGTAGAACGGGTCATCCGGGCTATTTTGGAGAAGAACCGTTGATTTATTAGATCATTGACTTCAGAGCGACACATCGGAATTTCCGGTGTGTTTTTTTCATTCTCGATTTCAGATACGATTTTAAGTGAAACTTTTAAAGCGAAGAAAAGGTTATAATTATGATATGATAAGAGAAAACATTATCAGAGCCGGAAATAGGGCGAATAGAAAGAATACAGGAGGCATACATGAAGGTCAATGAGTTTGCCCGTCAACTGGGAATTGTCAGCAGTAAGGTGCGTTATTATGATCGGATGGGCCTGATTCAGGGAGAACGTCAGGACAACAATTACCGGAATTTTACGCCGCAGGACGCGCTGAATATATATCATGCCCAAATGCTGCGCAGTTTTGATATGAGTATTCAGGAATCACTGAACGCTAAAAATGAAGAACTGGATCAAATTGACGAATGGGTCGGCGCGCATGCTGAGTCGCTGGAGGAACAAATCCGCTGGCAGGAAATCAAGCTTCTGCGGTTAAAGGAAATGCAGGCCTATTTTCAGATGATTAAAGAAGGGCGGGAACGCGTCGCTCAATTCTCCCGTGACAACAGCTATAATGTCTGGAATTTCGGGTTTGGGGCCGTCAGGACTCCGGGGGTGCAGAAGGCCGTTGAGATTCTGTCTGAGAATATGCCATTCTCGTATATTGCGATCAAAATCGGACTGCAGAGCGTGCTCGAGGACCGCCGGCCATTGGATGTCAGTATCGGTTTGGGTATTCTGGAACGCAATAAAAAGAAGCTGGACCTAAAGCTGCCTGCCGAAGTGGAGCGAAAAGAAGGCGGTGAGATTCTGCAGTACATGCTGGAGGTTTCCGATCCGTTTCAACTCACCTGCCAGGATCTCAGACCGCTGCTGGAGGAATGCCAGCGGCGCGGGAAACCGATCGGTCAGGATTTGATCGGCCGGATTTATTTAAGCTATATGAAAAACGGCGTTTTTGTTCATGGAATCGGTTTGGCGGGTGAAATATAAGCATACAAAGTGTGTCTGTACCGATGGCAAACCAGTTTGGATGAGGGAAAGTCCTTAAAATGTAAAAATAGGGATTGTTTTTCAATCAACGAATCTGGAACACGGTTCGTTTTCCATTTCTTCTGTTTGTTCGTTCACAAACTTGTTGACCTGTAAGCAGCTAACAGGTTTACAATATTTACGATTCATAACAGGAGGGAAAGTCATGAAGAAATTTTGTCTTTCTGTGATTCTGGCTCTGGCGATGACGATGAGTCTGACTGGCTGTTCACAGACACCAAAACAGGAACCGGCGAAAACCGGGGACACGATGTCCGGAGTGTTTACAGGCACATCAACGGGCATGCAGGGACCGGTCAGCGTCCAGCTGACAGTGGAAGAAGGAAAGATCACCAAGGCTGAAGTGACGGAATGTCATGAAACCGCAGGGCTGTCCGATGTAGCGCTGGAACGGATCCCGGCTCAGATCGTCGAACATCAGACCTTTGATTTAGACACTGTTACCGGTGCGACGCTTTGCAGCAACGCATTAATGCGGGCGGCTGAGGATGCGGCGACCAACGCTGGCATGGATCTCAGCGCTTTAAAGGCAAACGCTTATCACGCGGCAGCCGGCGAGGCGGAAACGTTATCCGCGGACGTCGTCGTTGTCGGCGGCGGCGGAGCGGGACTGAGCGCTTCGATCGCGGCGGCGCAGGAAGGCTCGAAGGTCATCCTGATTGAAAAAAGTTCGTTCTTGGGCGGCGATACAATGATGGCCGGCGGCGCATTCAACGCGGTTGACCCGGAAGCGCAGGCGGAACGTGTTTTATCGGAAGCGCAGAAAAATACGCTGGATTCCTATCTGGCGCTGTCGACAACCGACGCAGATCTGCATCTGGATCAATTCCCGGAATGGGCGGAAGTCCTGACCACGCTGCAGAGCGATATCCAGGCCTTCTATAAGGCGAATGCCGGCAAGACGGCAGGCAAGGACATGCCGGGCTTCGATTCAATTTCTTTGCACATGTGGCATATTTATACGGGCGGACTGCGGCAGATGAACGACGGCCGCTGGATCGCTTCGAACATTGATCTGGCCCGCACCTTAGCGGAAAGCGCGCTGAATTCTTATGACTGGGCGGGTTCAATCGGCGTCGGCACAGCTTCCCATGCGGGGGCCGGGGATTCACTGTATACCGTATTAGGCGCAATGTGGCCAAGAACCCATGCTTACACCGCAGGTCTGCCGTTAATTCAGGTACTGCAGAGCGCGGCTGAAAAAGAAGGCGTAACGATTTATACGGAAACGGCGGCGAAGTCGTTGATCGTCGATGACAACGGCCGCGTTACCGGCGTTCAGGCTGAAAAAGCCGACGGAACAGCGGTAACATTGGAAGCGGGACACGGCGTTGTGCTGGCCAGCGGCGGCTACTGCGCGAATCCGGCAATGGTCAAACAGTATGACGAATACTGGGGCGACGATCTGACCGACCGCACCTTGACGACCAATGTTGGCACCAACACTGGCGACGGTATCGTGATGGCGATGGAAATCGGAGCGGATACGACGGGTCTGGGCGTTTCCCAGCTGATGCCTTCCTCTTCTCCGATCAAGGGCACGATGACCGACGGCATCTGGGCTGACGCATCAGAACAGATCTGGATCAACGGCCAGGGTGAACGCTTTGTCGACGAATACGCGGAACGCGACGTTCTGGCCAAAGCTTCGCTGACACTGGATAACGGCATCTTCTACATCATTTACGCCGGCAGCGGCATGAAGGAAGCCGATGGCTTATGCAAGGGTGCTTCACCGGAAGAAGGGCTGTTCGGCACGACCATTCAGTCGATGGTCGACAACGGTCATGTCTGGTATGGTTCAACTTTAGCGGAACTGGCGGAAGCGTCCAAGACTGCGGCGGGCGGAGCGACTCCGGCGTTTACGGAAGAAGCGCTGCGCACGGTCATCGAAAAATACAACAGCTATGTTGAAAATCAGAACGATCCGGATTTCGGCAAGGAAGTCCTGGCCGGCGCGATCGATCTGGAAGCGATTGAGAACGATCCGAACGTCGGTATCGTCATCTCGCCGCGGAAGGCTTCGCTGCACCACACAATGGGCGGCGTGGTCATCAATACCTCGGCGGAAGTCTTGAACGCCGAGGGTCAGCCGATCGAAGGCTTATGGGCAGCCGGCGAAGTTACCGGCGGTATCCATGCGGGCAACCGTCTGGGCGGCAACGCGATCGCCGATATCTTCACCTTCGGTATGATTGCCGGTCAGAACGCTGGCAAGGCTCAGTAACTCGTTTTATAAACCAAGCTCCCCGGAGATTCTCCGAGGGGCTTTTTTTACTTTTAAACGTCGCTGGAAATTCTAACGAAAGGCGGAAACAGAATTTGTGAATCAGTTTGGGAAAGGGGTTTAAAAAAAAGTTTTTTGGAAATCGGAGAACATCAAAATGCTCAGATGAAAATCCGGAAAAATGAATGAAAAGAGATGAAAACCGTAATTATGTGCGGTTTTTTTGTTGAAAGAAACAAAAGAAGAATTTAAAAATGATAAAAGAAATATACAAAAAAGTATCAAAAGAGTATCAAAAATAACAGATTAAATTCTTACACAATACCAAGAGTTAAGCAATAAAAAATTGACACTTTTAAATGTAATCGCTTACACTAACGCCAACGGAAAGGAAGATTACCGATTATGAAAAAATTACTCAGCATTTTACTCAGCAGTTTTATGGTCTTAGCCATGTCTGCCTGCTCTGGCGGAGGCGGCGGCCAAACTCCGACGTCAGGTCCAGTTCAGATCAGCCTTACGCTGTGGGATGAGGTGCAGGCGCCCATCATCCAGCAGAACGTCGACAAGTTTAACGAACTCCACAAGGGTGAAATCGAAGCCACGATCGAACAGGTTCCATGGAGCAACTACTGGCAGAAGCTGGACGCTTCGCTGGAATCCGGAGAATCTGCGGACGTGATGTGGATGAACACCTATCTGCCGAAATATGTCGAGGGCGGCGTTTTAAAACCGCTGGATGAATTCATCAAAGCCGATAATTATGATTTGACACAGTATGTTGATGCGCGTGTCCAGGCTTTCAATTATGACGGAGCCCAATACTGTCTGCCAAAAGGCTTAGACGCTGTCTATGTTGCGCTGAACACTGAAATCTTTACGAAATACAATGTCGGGCTGCCGCAGGACGGCTGGACCTGGGACGATATGCGGACGATTGCCGGACAGCTGCGCGACGCGATCGCAGCCGCAGGCGGCACTGAATATCCGATCGTCATGGAACTTGACGCCCAGCCTTCGTTTGTCAACTTCTTTGAACAAAACGGCGCGGTCTATCTGTCTGACGATGGCAAGACGACCGGCGTCGCCGAACCAGCCGGTATTGATACGATCCAGCAGATGGTCGATTTGATGGACCAGAAGATGATGGCTCCGTACACCGTCTTATCCGAAACCAAGGGTACCGACCTGTTTGTTTCCGGTCAGGGCGCGATCGTCTTCATCGGCTCTTGGAAAGCCTCCGTGCTGGATACCTCGAGCTTAGGACAAAACGGCGCGATTCAGCTCATTCCGATGCCGTCGATGGCCGTTAACAATAAGTCGGTTCTGGGCGGATTGGGCTACGCGATCGCCGCGCAGACCAAGCATCCGCAAGAAGCTTGGGAATTGATCAAATACCTGACGGGTGCGGAAGCGATGAGCGTGGAAGCGCAGAACGGCATTGATTTCCCGGCGAACTTTGAAGCGCAGAAGGAATATGTCAAGAGCTTCAAGAATATTGATGCGCAGGTAATCGCTGATGTCACCAAGACCGGCTTCCCGTATCCGACCAACGGCAACTTTGAATGGAACACTTTCGTCAACGATGCGATCGCGATGGCGCTCTCTGGTCAGCAGCCGGTTGAACAGGCGCTGAAGGACGGTGCGGAAAAAGCGCAGGCCGTACTCGATCAGCTAAATTAATCAATGAAGCAATGAACGTGAAAGAGTTAGGCAGAAGCAGTTTTGCCTAACTCTGATTCTCTTAAATCAGGAGGAATCCCATGAGTACAAACAAACTGAGGTTTTCAAAAAGAAAAGTCAAGGAAGCCGGCGCCGCGTATCTGTTTATCGCACCGATGGTGATCGGCTTGCTGATCTTTTATTTCTTTGCCTTCATCCAGAATATTTATTTCAGCTTTAATAAAGTCGGCGCGTTTGGGCCGCCTACGTTTATCGGCTGGGATAATTATATCCGTCTGGTTAACGATCCGCTATTCTGGACGGCGCTTAAAAACACGTTGTTTTACACCGTGCTGGGCGTACCGCTGGTCGTCGGGTTCTCCGTGGTGATCGCCTGGCTGCTCAACCAGAAAATCAAGGGCCAGACGCTGTACCGCACTGCGATCTTTCTGCCGGCGATCACCATGCCGGCGGCGATCGGTTTGCTTTGGCGCTGGCTGATGAACTACCAATACGGCTTATTGAACTACATCATCGTCAAGCTCGGCGGTCAGCCGATTGCCTGGCTGAGCGATCCCAATACTGTAAAATGGGCGATCTTGATTGTCCTGGTATGGTCGATGGTCAGCTATCAGGTCATCATCATGTTAGCGGGTCTGCAGGGAATTTCCAAGATTTATTATGAAGCTGCGGAAATCGACGGCGCGAATAAAATGCAGATTTTCTTCAAAGTGACGCTGCCGCTGCTGAGTCCGACGATCTTCTTCGTGACGATCATGTCGATGATCAACATCCTGCAGATCTTTGATTTCATCTTCTTGATGATCCAGCGCAACACCGTGGCGTATCAATACTCGATGAGTCTGGTCAGCTACTTCTATGAAATCGCGTTTACGCAGAATATCCGCGGCTACGCTTCGGCGATCTCGGTCGTTCTGTTTTTGATTATCCTGGCGATCACCGCCGTCCAGTTTGTAGCCCAGAAATACTGGGTTAACTACGATTAAGGAGGGGCTTATGAAAGAGAATAAAGTCAAATTTCTGTTTCATGCGGCGTTAGTGATCTTCGCGCTGATCATGTTGATCCCGTTTGTCTGGATGTTTCTGACGTCCATCAAAACCTATGAGGAAGCGATCCGGATTCCGCTGCAGATGTTCCCGAAGGAAATCCAGTGGGTAAATTATGAGATCGTCTACAACAAGTTCCCATTCCTGACATTATACTGGAACACTATCGTTGTTACGGTCGTCACGATTGCCGGTCAGCTGTTCATCGTTTCCCTGGCGGCTTATGCCTTCGCGCGGCTGAATTTCCCGTTTAAGAATATCCTGTTCATCGGGATGCTGGGGCTGATGATGGTGCCGGGCCAGATCTTTTTGATCCCGCAGTTCCGTCTGATGGTCCAGATGAAGCTGACCAACACACTGACCGCGCTGGTGCTGCCGTCATTGTTCAGCGTGTTCGGCGTCTTTTTACTGCGGCAGGCGTTCCAGACGATTCCGAAAGATCTTGACGAAGCAGCGCGGATGGACGGCTGTTCCTATTTCCGGATTTACTGGCAGATCATGCTGCCGCTGGTCACGCCGAATTTGGTCGCTCTGGGTATCATGACGATGCTGAGCACCTGGAAAAACCTGATGTGGCCGATTATCGTCAACCGCTCGATTGAGAAGATGACGTTATCGGCGGGGCTGGCGATGTTGATCGGCGAACATACGACTTATTATGAACAGGTCATGGCCGGCGCGGTCATCTCGGTTCTCCCGATGATTATCGTCTTCATGATCTTCCAGAAACAATTCGTCGAAGGGATCGCCAAGACGGGAGTGAAGGGCTGATGCGGAAGAAAATCTACCGGATTACGCTGATTCTCGGTCTGTTTTCCTTAGCGCTGAGCGCCGGATTGATCACGCTGATCTTAAAGGACAACGCCTATCTGCTGATCGATCCGGCCCAAGATTTATACCAGCTGGAGGTCCTGGATTCCCAAAAGCTGGCGCTGCAGCTGAGTGCGTCGCTGCCCTCGCTGATCTTTCTGATCAATGTGGGGCTGGCCCTCTCGCTGTACCATACCCGGGCCGCGCTGAACACTCCCGCAGGCCGGTACAGTCTGATCTGGATTGTTTTCTCCATTGGCTACCAATGTCTGACGATGCTGGAATCGCGCTGGGGCTTTGGTATTGAAATGATCACGATTCTGTTGATGGCAGGGACCTGGCTGATGAAAGCTGCCGCCTGCCGTGCGTTATTCCGCGAGCTGAAAAGCGAAAAGCCCGCGTCGAAAGGAGTCTTATGCGTAAATTAAAAATTGCCGCGTTTATGCCGCACCCCGACGATACGGAGATTCTGGTCGGCGGGACCTTGTTGAAATACAAAGCCCAGGGTCACGACGTTCACGTCGTCATCGCGATGGACGGCCGGCGCGGCCGGGGGCATCTGCCGGATTCTGTCAGCTGGCAGGAAATCGTGGCGATCCGCCATGAAGAAGCCCGCCGGGCCTGCGCCATCTTAGGCGTGGAGCCGATCTTTCTCGACATCGAAGACCATCGTCTGTTAGATGACCGCGACTGTTATGAAAAGGTCATCACTGCGATGGAAAGCCTGAATCCCGACGTTGTCTTCACCTGCGCGCCGAACGATTATCACAATGATCACCGCTGTCTGTCGCGGTTAGTGCTCAACAGCGCCTGGGCGCCGGTGTTCTTTGCGGAAACCTCCTGCGGTGTTGATTTCAATCCTGATTTCTATGTCGACATTACGGAATTTATCGAAACGAAAATTGAAATGGCCCGCCAGCATCAGTCGCAGTTTACGGAGGATCCGAAGGAAACGATTGAAATTGTCAACCGCTTCCGCGCGCTGCAGTGCCGGCGTAAAGAGATCCGCTATGCCGAGTGCTTCAAACTCTACAAACGCTTTGAGTGGGTCAAAGCCTATGAGCTGCTGCCGCACGACGATTATGAACTGCCGGAAAAAATTGTTCCGACAACGGAAAGGAATTAACCATGCTGCAATTTAGAAGACCGATCAGCGACTGTCATATCCATTTGTTCAATCCTGCTCAGATTCAGGAATGCTTCGACATGGTCAAAACCTGCGGTTATGATCATTGGACCTTCCTCGGCTGCACCTTGATCGGGAGCCGGGCTCTGACGCAGAATCTGATGGGCGCGCTGCTGAAGCTCAAAGGCCAGGGGCAGTGTCTGGCGTATGCGTCATTTCACTATGACTCCATGCAGCTGCCGGATGCGGAAAACCTCCGCGCTCAGATCGAGATGTTCGACAAGATGGGCTATGACGGCATCAAAATGCTCGACGGCAAGCCGGGAATCCGCAAGCGTCTGAATCGCCGGCTGGATGATCCGGCCTATGATCTGATGTTCGATTACGCCCAAAAGCGCCAGTTCCCGATCCTTTACCACATCAACGATCCGATGGAATTCTGGCATGCGGAGCTGCTTCCGGAGTGGGCGAAGGGCAAAGGAAATTTCTACGGCGACGGGACATTCCCGAAAAAACTGGAAATCGACCAGGAAACCTTCGGCTTTCTGCGCAAGCATCCAAACTTAAAGCTGTGCATTCCGCATTTCTTCTTCATTTCTGATCAGCACGGCCTGTGCTGCGAAATGCTTGACCGGTATCCGAATTTGTACTTTGATATCACGCCGGGTTGGGAAATGTTTGAGAACTTCGCCAAGGATGTCGATTTGTGGCGGGACTTCTTCCGTGATTATTCCCATAAGATTCTTTACGGCACCGATACCTTCTCCGATCATTGGCAGGAAACGGTCGGCTGCCTGCAGCGGGTTTTGGAAACTGCCGAGGAATTTACGGCGTTTGAGGAACACTGCCGCGGATTAGATCTGGCGGATTCGGTGCTGGATGATCTCTATCATAACAATTACTACAAGTTCAACAGCTTAGGCAAACCGTTAGACGTCAAAGCGGTGCTGGCGTATGCCGACACGCTGTACGCCAAGGCAAAGGGGCTGCCGGAGGAAGCGTTGATCGTAGCCGATATCGACTTCTATAAGGAAGAAATTGCCCGTTATCTGTAAGAAAGGGGAACTCTTATGAAACTGTGCGTATTGGGAGGCGGCGGCGTCCGATCCTGTTTCCTGGCGAAAAGTATCGCCTGCAACGCCAGTCTGGCAAATCTGACCGAGGTTGTTCTGATGGACGTCGATCAGGCGAAGCTGGACCGCTATGGCAAGCTGGCCCGGCAGATCGCGATCCGTATCGCTCCCTCACTGCGGGTCACGCTGACCCGCAGCGTCGAGGAAGCCGTAACCGACGCGGATTTCGTAATTACAACGATTCGTTCCGGCGGCGATCACAGCCGCGTTCGGGATGAGGAAATCGTCAGCCGCTATGGGTTATTAGCCCAGGAAACAACCGGCGCCTGCGGCTTCGCGATGGCGATGCGCTCGATTCCGGTCTTGCTGGACTATTGTGAAAAAATCAAACGGTTGGCGCATCCGAATTGTCTGATCTTCAACTTCACCAATCCCAGCGGCATCGTGACCCAGGCGCTGAACAGCTGCGGTTATCCGGTGTATGGGATCTGCGATGCGCCGAGCGAATTCATCAAGCAGCTGGCCGCCATGCTCAATGTGGCGGAAGACCGCTTTGCCTGTGAATGCTTCGGCCTGAATCATCTGTCGTGGTTCACGCATTTCCAGGTAGACGGCCAGGACGTTACGGAACGGATTTTTAACGATCCGCAGCTGTTTTCCAAGACGGAAATGCGTCTGTTTGAGCCGCAGGTACTGAAAATGACCGACGGCTGCCTGCCGAACGAATATTTATATTTCTACTATTATACCCGCAAGGTGATCGCTTCCAGCGCTCAGGCCAAAGAATCCCGGGCGCAGCTGATCGAGCGGATCAATGCCCAGATGAACCAGGCGCTGGAAGGCGTCGATCCGGATCAGGAATTTGAAAAGGCATTCCGGATTTTCTTTGAGCATTACAACATCCGGGAAAATAATTACATGATGAACGAATCCGGCAAAGCCCGTGTACGGCACTATGACGTGCCGGGCGTTGAGGAATTCCTGACAGCGCCGGATGAGGGCGGCTATGCCGGGGTAGCACTGCGCTTTGTCCGAGCCTGGTCGCAGAATGAGCCGGTTGAAATGATTCTGTCGATTCCCAGCCATGGCGCGATCCCCGGCCTGCGCGACGAGGACGTCGTTGAGATCTCCTGCCGGATTGACAAGGACGGCGCGCATCCGATCGGCCAGCGTCAGATTCCGCAGCCAATCCTGAATCTGATCCAGACGATGAAGGAATATGAACGAACCGCGGTCCGCGCGATCCTGAACCGCGACCGGGATCTGGCAATCAAGGCGCTGCTGATCAATCCGCTGGTCGCCAATCTCGATCTGGCGGAAAAGATCGTCGACGCGTTTCTGATGGAAGTTCAAAAGGAAGGACAGCCGCCATGGAAATGAGTAAAATCGTTGCGGTGATCGGCCAGATGAACGTCGATCTGATCTACAAAGATATCAATCGTTTTCCCAATGAAGGTGAAGAAGTTTTCGCCACTGATTTTAAGATTGAACTGGGCGGGGGGCCGATGGTCATTCCGATCATGCTGAGCCGGCTGGGCATTCCCGTTAAGCTGGGAACTTATTTCGGAGATGATTTTCAATCGCGGATTGCCAGCGATCTCTTAAACGACATCCGCTTTCATTATGTGGAAACGCTCAAAACGCGAAAAAAACATCCGGTGGTCGTGACGTGCGTGATCACGACCGAAGCCGAACGCAGCTTTGTCTGCTACAACGAAGGTGCGGACGAGTTGGACTGCGGACCGGAAAGCATCTATGAATTCTACAAGTCCAGCTCGATCTGTTTCTGCCCGCAGGATCTCTCGGTCGCCCGCAAGCTGAAAGACGAGGGAAAAATCCTGGTGTTCGACGTCGGCTGGACGGATGATCTGTCCTTCCAGAAAATCGGCGAGCATCTGCGGGTGTGCGACTACTTTACGCCGAATGAAAAGGAAGCGGAGAAGCTGACCGGCACGCATGATCCGTTAGTGATGCTGGATCGGCTGGAGGCCTATACAAAAACCCCGATCGTCAAACTGGGACGGCGGGGCTGCATCGTCAAGCTGGATTCCAAGTATATTCACGTGCCGGGATTGAAATTCAACACTATCGACCCGACCGGAGCCGGCGACAATTTCCTGACCGGTCTGATCTACGGCTTATATCATGAACTGCCGCTGGTCGACTGTATCCGCTACGGCAACATCATGGGCGGTCTTTGCACCGAAGTGCTGGGCTGCTTCCGCTGGGATCTCAATCCCCAGATGATCGAGGCGTATTGGAACCAATGTCCTGAAGCCCAGGAAATTACACACTTTGAACTTTAGTGATTCTCAGTATTGCGGCCAGATTAATAAAAGAGCTGGATATTGTTGCGCTTGAAATAATTCAGGTAATTATCCGGCGGACATTCATCGGTGATCACGCCTTCAATTTTTTCCAACGATGCGAAATTGTTGAAGGCGGTCACGTTGAATTTCGTATGATCGCAGAGCACATAGTTTTTAATGGAATTGCCGATGACCTTGGTCTTCACCGCCGCCTCATAGAAATTCATGTTGGTTAAACCGCGGGGCAGCGACAGGCCAACGGTCGCGATGAAGGACTTGTTGAAAAGATACCGCATCGTATCGGTGTCGACGTAATAGGAACGGCTTTCATGATGATAAGCGCCGCCCAGGGCCAGACAGTGGATCGATGGATACTTGCTGACGGCGTTGAGCACGTCGAGGCTGTGCGACACAATCGTGATGTTCTCCTTGTCGGCTAAAAAGTCGACGATGTAATGCGCGGTAGAACCGGAGTCAATAAAGATGATGTCGTTATTTTCAACTAATGATGCGGCCAGCTCGCCGATCTTGATCTTTTCTTCAATGTTGATCGTCGAATGGACGGCCGGCATGCTGACGTCGACCTTCGTTTCGTGAACGCGTTTGAACAGGACGCCGCCGTACACCTTGGTGATGACGCCGCGTCCCTGCAATTCCTTCAGATCGCGCCGCAGCGTCTGCAGCGAAATATTGAATTTTTCAAGCAGATCGTCGATCGACGCATATTGCTTCTGCGACAGATACAGTTCGATTTCATTTAAACGGTTATATTTCATATCCTAAGCTTCCTCGACTTTGACTTCATTATAAGAAAAGCGGGGCGGGGAATCAAGCGCCGGATCGGAATCGTCTTGCCGGACATTTTCGGAAGGTGAGACGGAGATCTGGAAATAATAAAACAAGCGAGCGCGGACGTGCTAATCGGGAGGGGTAGTAATGAAAACGGTGCATTGTACTACGGCGCAGGCGCTGGTCCGGTTTCTGGATCAGCAGTATGTCAGCCTGGATGGAAAAGAAAGTAAATTTGTAGAAGGTGTCAGTGTGATCTTCGGACACGGGATCGTATTGGGACTGGGTGAAGCACTGCTTCACGACGATCATTCGCTGAAGGTCTTCCAAGGACGCAACGAACAGGGAATGGCGCATACGGCAATCGGTTTTGCCAAACAGCACCAGCGCCGCAAGATCATCGCCGTGGCGTCTTCAATCGGACCGGGCGCGGCGAACATGGTCACCGCGGCGGCGACGGCGACTGCGAACAATCTTCCGTTGTTATTGCTGCCGGCGGATACGTTTGCGACACGCCAGCCGGATCCGGTTTTGCAGCAGGTCGAGCAGCCCTATGATCTGTCCATCACGACGAATGACGCATTCCGCCCTGTCAGCCGTTATTTTGACCGGATATCACGTCCGGAGATGCTGATGAGCGCGATGATCAACGCGATGCGGGTGCTGACGGATCCGCAGGGAACCGGCGCGGTTACGATCGCGCTGCCGCAGGATGTTCAAGGCGAAGCCTGGGATTTCCCAGAAAGCTTTTTCATGAAACGAACTCATCCGCTGATCAGAACCCTTCCGGACAGCGAAATGCTGCATAAGGCGGCGTATCAGATTTTGGATTCCCGCAATCCGCTGCTGATTGTCGGGGGCGGCTGCCGCTATAGCGAAGCCGGCGCGGCGATCCGGGATTTCTGCAACGAATTCAAGCTGCCGATGGCGGAAACGCAGGCTGGTAAATCAACGGTCACCTCGGATTTTTTCTATAATCTTGGCGGTATCGGCGTCACCGGCAACCTGGCGGCTAACCGCTATGTCCGCGACTGCGATCTGGTCATCGGTCTGGGCACGCGGCTGACGGATTTCACCACCGGATCCAAAGAACTGTTGGCCGAGGCGAAGCTGATTCAAATCAATTTATCTGATTACCATGGTCTGAAGCTGGACGCGCTTCACGTCAAAGCTGATGTGAAAACGGCGTTGGAACAGCTGGGTCAGATTCTGCGGCAACATCATTACCATCATGAAAACGACATTGGCATCAGCAAGGTGAAACGTTTGTGGAACGAGGAAGTCGCCCGCTTCACCAGTGTGCGGCATTCAGAGCAGGTTCACCCGGAAATCAAGAACAATTACGAACGGCAGCTGCAGGAATTCCAACGGATGACGGCTTCCTGCCTGTCGCAGACCGCGGCGGTGAAATTGATTAATGAACGCATCGCACCTGCTTCTTTAATCGTCGCAGCCAGCGGTTCGCTGCCGGGCGATCTGCAGCGGATGTGGGTCAGCCGCAGTGAAAACAGCTACAACGTGGAATACGGCTATTCGTGCATGGGCTTTGAGATCGCGGCGGCCTTGGGGGCGAAGCTGGCTGAACCCAAGCGCGAGGTCTACGCGATGGTCGGGGACGCGGCGTTTCTGATGCTGCATGGCGAACTGGTCACTTCACTGCAGGAGAACGCCAAGATTACGGTTTGTCTGTTCGATAACATGAGCAATGGCTGTATCAGCAATCTTCAGATGTCCAATGGCTTGGAAAGCTTCTGCACCGATTTCCGCTACCGCAAAGCAGAAAGCGGAAAGCTGGAAGGCGGATACATTCCGATCGACTACGCGGCCGTCGCCCGCGGTTACGGCTGCGAAGCATGGACGGTGCGCAGCGAGCAAGAGCTGGAAGACGCGCTGGCCAAAGCGGCTAGGGCGAAGCACAGCGTTTTGATCGACATCAAGGTGCTGCCGAAAACGATGACCGACGGTTACGCTTCTTGGTGGAACGTCGGCCTGGCCTCCGTCAGCCCGTTTGAACAAGTCAATGAAGCGTATGAACAGCTGCAGACGCAGCGGGAGAAGGCAAGGAGATATTAAGATTATGGAAATGAAAAATGTGAAAATCGGCATCGCGCCGATTGCCTGGACCAACGACGATCTGCCGGATTTAGGCAAGGAGAATACTTTTGAACAATGTGTCAGCGAAATGGCGCTGGCCGGCTACGCGGGCTGCGAAATCGGCAATCGCTATCCGCGGGATCTGGCTGTCTTGAAAAAGGCGCTGGACTTGCGTGGTTTGCAGATCTGCAACGCCTGGTTCTCGACCTATTTCACCCGCGGCCAGAAGGAAGAAACGATTCAAAAATTCATTGAACACCGCGATTTCCTGCACGCCTTAGGCGCAAAGGTGATCGGCATCAGCGAACAGGGCAACAGTATTCAGGGCACAACGCTGCCGATCTTCGATGCCAAGCCGGTCTATACCGCGGCACAATGGCAGGCTGTGACAGAAGGCTTTGAGATCCTCGGAGCGCTGGCAGCGGAAAAAGGGATGCGGCTGGGTGTTCATCATCACATGGGAACCGGGGTGCAGACGGAAGCGGAGATCGATTATTTAATGGAACATACCTCTGAAAACGTAGGCTTGCTTTACGACTGTGGTCATTTATATTATTCCGAAGGCAGCCAGGAAGCGACGCTGCGCGTTCTGGAAAAGCATATCGACCGCGTTGTCCATGTTCATCTCAAGGACGTCCGTCCGAACGTATTGGAACAGGTGCGTTGCGAGAAGCTGAGCTTTCTGGAAGGCGTGCGCGCAGGCAGCTTCACCGTCCCTTCCGACGGCGTGATTCGTTTTGAACCGATCTTCGCCTGTCTGGCGGCGCATCAATATCAAGGGTGGATGGTCGTCGAGGCGGAACAGGATCCAGCCAAGGCCAATCCGTTGGAATATGCGCTGAAGGCCCGGGCGTTTATCCGGGAAAAGACCGGCTGTTAAAGGAGGAATGAAAGATGTTGAAAATTGGAATTATCGGCTTCGGCCGGATCGGCAAGGTTCATGCCCGGAGTATCCAGACACGTGTTGAAAATGCCTGCGTCCTGCGGATCTGCGATCCGTTTATGAATCCGGCAATGGAAGCGGAAGCACAAAAGCTCGGCATTCAGCGATGGGGAACCGACGCCGGGGAACTGATTCATGATCCGGATATCGACGCCGTGCTGATCTGCAGCTCGACCCATACCCATGCCGCGCTGTCGATCGAAGCTGCACAGGCGGGAAAACATATTTTCTGCGAAAAACCGGTGGACCCGGATCCCAAGCGGATCACCGAGGTCATCGCTGCCGTGGAAAAAGCCGGCGTCCATTTTCAGGTCGGCTTCAACCGTCGTTTTGATCATAATTTCAAGGCGCTGCGCCAGGCTGTCGAGCAAGGCAAGGTCGGCGATCCGCATTTTATTACGGTGCTCTCGCGTGATCCTGAAGCGCCAAGCCTGGATTACGTCAAGGTGTCCGGCGGGATGTTTATGGATATGACGATTCATGATTTCGATATGGTCCGTTATTTATCCGGCAGCGAGGTGAGTGAGGTGTACGCCGTCGGCGATGCGCTGGTCAATCCTCAGATTAAGGAGCTGGGGGATATCGACAGTGCTCAGATCACGCTGCGTTTTGAAAATGGCGCGATCGGCTGCATCAGCAACAGCCGCCGGGCCGCTTACGGCTACGATCAGCGGGCTGAGGTCTTTGGCAGCCGGGGCAGCGCCGCGACTCAGAACGATACGCCGAGCACACTGATCCTCAGCGATGAACAGGGAATTCAACAGGAAAAGCCATTATATTTCTTTCTGGAACGATATATGCAGTCGTTCGCCGACGAAATCGCCAGTTTTACCGAGGCGATTGTGGAAAATAAACCAACGGCGGTCAGCGGCCGTGACGGCCTGATCCCGGTGCTGATGGCTAAAGCCGCGCTCAAGTCGATGCGCGAACACCGCCCGGTCACAATGGCGGAAATCAAGCAGGAAGAAGGCGTTGAACATGTATAAAATTGACAATCAGATCGGTCAGGAAACAGTCCACAATCCGGCGTCGGTTCATCCGGTGACCAGTCCTTTAACTGGACAGGTGATCGGCGAGGTCAGTTATGCCGATCCGGCAATGATTGACAGAGCCGTAGCCAAAGCCCGCGAAGCTCAGCGGCAGTGGGCGCAGCTGACCTATAAGAAACGCAGTGAGGTGTTGTTCGCGATGCGGCAGCAGCTGCAGGCGCACGAAGACGAATTAGCACAGATCATCACGCAGGAAAATGGGAAATCGTTAGCTGAATCCCGGGCGGCAGTGGCCAAAGCGATCGAGCTTTGCGAGTTTGCCGTCAGCATTCCGGCGCTGATCGCCGGGAAGACGGAAATCGTCAGTACCGGGATCGAGGTCAAAGAAATGACATTCCCGGTCGGCGTACTGGCTTGCGTCACACCGTTTAACTTTCCGATGATGGTGCCGATGTGGACGATTCCCAACGCACTGGTCTGCGGCAACGCAGTGATTCTGAAACCGAGTGAAGCCACGCCGGTGACCGCGATGAAAATTGCCGAGTTGTTCGCACAGGCTGGCTTGCCGGACGGCTTGCTTTCCGTGGTTAACGGTGAAAAGGAAGTCGTGGAAGCGCTGTGCGATCATCCGGGTATTGACGCACTGACCTTTGTCGGTTCCACGCCGGTGGCCAAACTCGTCTACAAGCGAGCCACATCCAATTTAAAACGCTGTCTGGCGATGGGCGGAGCGAAGAATCACATTCTGGTTACGGACGAAGTGAATCCGGAAATCGTGGCGAAGGAGATTACTTCGGCGGCTTACGGCATGAGCGGTCAGCGCTGCATGGCAGCCTCCGTTGTTCTGGCCATCGGCCATTGCGGCGCTGTGATCGATCAGATCATCGCCATTTCCAAACAAATGGTCGCCGGCCGGGACTGTCCGCCGCTGATCTCCCGGAAAGCGGTGGAAAAAATCGGCCAGTACCTGGATCAGACTCCGGGGACAGTGGTTGTCGACGGCCGCCGGGCGATGGTGGAAGGGGATCCGAACGGCTATTATATCGGGCCGAGCGTGATTCTCTACGATACAATGGAAGCGATGCCAGAGGAAGAAGTCTTTGGACCAACGCTGGAAATTATTCAGGTGGCGACGCTGGAAGAAGCGATCGCCTATCAAAACCGTTCGCCGTATGGCAACGGCGCTTCAATCTTTACCGATACCGGTTTGTACGCACAGGAAGCGTCGCTGGGCTTATCCAGCGGCATGCTGGGGATTAATATCGGCGTACCGGTGCCGCGCGATCCGTTTTCCTTCGGCGGATTGAAGGGGTCAAAGTTTGGATACGGCGATATCACCGGTTATGGTTCGCTGCCGTTATTGACGACAACGCGCAAAGTAACAACCAAGTGGAATCCCAAGGATAAAAAGGATTGGTTAAGCTAGGAGGTTCGCGAATGAATAAACTTTATGAAATGGTCACCCGCTTCCCGCAGACGGAAGTGTGGAACGATTCCTGCAGCTGCAAGGAGCTACAGTACGCGATCGACAACGGCGCCAGCGGCGCGACGACCAATCCGGTCATCGTCGGCAATGTCTTAAAGAAGGAACTGCCCGAATGGGAAGAAACCATCAGAGAAATCATCAGTACCCATCCGGCTTCCACCGAGGATGACGTCGCCTGGGAGGTGATCAAGGCGTTAGGCGCCAAGGCCAGCCGGCTGCTTTTACCGATGTTTGAGGAAAGTCATGGCCAGAAAGGCCGGATTTCGTTCCAGACCAACGCCAAGTTCTACCGCAGCAAGGACAAGATGATCGAGCAGGCCTGCGAGCTGGCGGCCACCGTGCCCAATTCCCAGATCAAAGCTCCGACCTCCCAGGCCGGCATTGAAGCGTTTGAGGAATTAACCTACCGCGGCGTCAGCATCAACGCGACGGTTTCGTTCACCTGCGCCCAGGCGATTGCGGTCGCCGAAGCGGTGGAGCGCGGCTTGGCGCGGCGGGAAGCGGAAGGCTTGTCCACGGCGGAAATGCATCCGGTCTGCACGATCATGGCCGGCCGGACCGACGATTACTTAAAAGCCTGGGTCAAGCAGCACGACGTGATGATCAGTGCGGAAGCGTTGGACATGGCGGGCGTAGCGGTGGTTAAGAACGCTTACCGTTTGTACAAGGAACGCGGTTACCGGACAAAGCTGTTGGTCGCGGCCTTCCGCAATCAACATCATTGGGAAGAATTCATCGGCGGAGATATCGTCCTCACGATCACCAGCGACTGGCAGCGCAAATACAACGGCAGCGACGTCGTGATCCAAAACAACATCGACACGCCGGTCGCTGACGAGCTGCTCGACGAACTGATGAAGCTGGATGAATTCAAAAAAGCGTATTTTGAAGAGGGGCTGAAGCCGGAAGCGTTCGAGCATTACGGCGCGTTCTTAGCGACGATGAACCAGTTTCTGGGCGGTTACGATGATTTAGTCAGACTCATCCGCAGCTACATGATTAAATAAGGAGGAAAGACAATGGCAACGGTCAGTCTAAGAAATATAAATAAAGTATATGACAATAAGGTTCAGGCAGTCTTCGATTTCAATCTGGACGTTGAAGATCAAGAGTTTATCGTCTTTGTCGGTCCGTCCGGCTGCGGTAAGTCCACGACGCTGCGGATGATCGCGGGATTGGAGGAAATTACATCCGGAGAATTGGTGATCGACGGGCAGCGGATGAACGACGTGGCGCCGAAAGACCGCGACATCGCTATGGTGTTCCAGTCCTATGCGCTGTATCCGCACATGACGGTGTATGAAAATATGGCGTTTGGTTTAAAGCTGCGGAAAATGCCGAAGGAAGAAATTGATAAGCGGGTACTGGAAGCGGCGAAAATTCTTGAGATCGAAGAATATCTTAAGCGGAAACCAAAGGCGCTCTCCGGCGGCCAGCGTCAGCGTGTTGCGCTGGGCCGGGCGATTGTGCGCAATGCCAAGGTGTTCCTGATGGACGAACCGCTGTCCAACCTGGACGCGAAGCTGCGCGTGCAGATGCGCTCTGAAATCATCAAGCTGCATGAAAAAATCGGCGCGACGACAATCTACGTTACCCACGATCAGACGGAAGCCATGACTATGGCCAGCCGGATCGTCGTCATGAAGGACGGCTATATCCAGCAGATCGGATCGCCGAAGGAGATTTACAATCATCCAGTCAATATGTTCGTCGCCAGTTTTGTCGGCTCTCCGGCCATGAATTTCATTCCGGGAAAGATTGAAAACGGGAAATTTTCCACCGGGAAATACAGCGTTCAGCTGCCCGAGATGTATCATCCGCAACTACGGGAAGTTGAAGGCCGCGAAGTGGTGTTCGGCATCCGTCCGGAAGATCTGCATTGCGAGGGGATCGTTGCCGAAACTTATCCGTCGTCGATCTTTGATTTTGAAGTCGACGTCTGCGAGCTGCTGGGTCATGAACTGATCCTGCATGGCGCGCTGGAAGGCAGTCCGTTAGTCGCCAAGGTTTCCGCTCGTACGGAAGCGGATTCGCATTCTCACCTTTCAATGGCAATGGATCTGTCGAAAATTCACATTTTTGATAAGGAAACAGAAAAAGCAATCTTTTAAGCAGGAGGCCGGAAGGCCTCTTTCGCTTAGTTTTTAAGACAAGCTTGTCAATCCTCGAGGAAGAACATCGGCGCGGGATGGCAGGACCTTGAGAACGGAAAGAAATGAAAATATTTTCAAGTTGTCTGAAAATGAAAATGCGCTATAATGAAAGATAAGAAAACAAATGAGGGGGAGTAATCAATGAAAAAATTCTGGATTCATGCCGGAACGCTGATCGACGGCACTGGCGCTGAACCAAAAAAGAACCAGGCCATCTGCATCGAAAACGGACGGGTTGCCGCGATCGAAGATTTCCATGGAAAG
>QFCE01001471.1_pt1 | contig 29753 bp, 26 predicted proteins | sample 5346091 | NCBI WGS metagenome assembly QFCE01 (sample SAMN09062252, study PRJNA434731) | Human gut metagenome, whole genome shotgun sequencing project. | isolation source: stool timepoint A chromium assembly | host: Homo sapiens | collected 2015 | reverse complement strand
CATTGCCTACTGCACCAACGAGGGCATCATTGCCGGCGACGGCAACGGCCGCTTCAACCCCACCGCGGGCGTGACCGGCCTGCAGTTTGCCAAGATGCTGCTGGTGGCTCTGGGCTATGATGCTGAAATCGAGAAGCTGGTGGGCAACAGCTGGGCTATCAACACGGCCAAGCTGGCGCTGAACACCGATCTGGATGAAGACATGGAGGATATTTCCCTGTCCAAGGAGCTGACCCGTGAGCAGGCCGCTCAGATGGCGTTCAACGCCATGAAGGCCAACATCGTGGAGTATGATACTCAGACCAATATCGATATTGGCGGCGGCAGCTCCATCGTGATCGGCAACAAAAAGGCCTACAACGTGACCACCAGCAGAGACTGGGGCAAGAACATCTACAACGATCCTGAAAAAGAAGGCGGCAGTGGCTATATCGTTCAGTTTGCCGAGCAGTACTGCCGCGATCTGGAGCTGAATGAAACGGCAACTACCGCAGATTCCTTCGGCCGTCCCGCACACAAGTGGAGCTATGACAACGACAAGGTCGGCACCTATGCTGACAAGGCTGTTCTGACTTACACCACGGAGTTCAAGGGCACCGAGCTGGCAGACGACATCGATGATGCCGGCTGCGAGTTTGCCAAGAAAGATGGCAAGTACAATGAAGTGAAGATCGTCCGCAACGGCGGCGAGGCCAACACTATGAAGGATGCAGAGATCTCCGCACTGCTGGATAGCAGCAAGGCTATCTCCGGCACCGGCAACGGTGTGGCCATTGAGTTCTATGCCAACGACAAGGATGAAGTTACCACTGTGGTTGTTGTGGCAACTTATCTGGGCGAAGTGAAGTCTATCAAGAAGGACAAAGACTCCACCAAGGCCGACGAGCGTGAGCTGAGAGTTGAGTATAAGGATACCGGCGCTGCAACCCATTCCCTGACCCTGACCGACGACGACACCAAGGGCTTCAACGATGTGTATGACAACGTGAAGGTGGGCGACAAGGTGCTGGTCACCCCCAAGGGCGACAACAGCAAGAGCGACACTGCAGTCAGCGTGGCGATCCCCGAGACGGTGGAAGCCGCCATTACCAAGGTCAACAACAGCGACAAAGAACTGACGGCGGGCGGCGAAGTCTATGGCATTGCTAAGACCGGTGTACAGAATTACACTGCTGATACGGACGATGTTGTTATCTATCTGGACCAGTACGGCTATGTTATGGATGCTACCGATCAGAGCGATGATGAGGACAAGGCGGCTGTGCTGCTGAAGGAGTACCAGAGCTTGGTAGATGGCGAAATTACTGACATGGCTAAAGTGATCACCTCTGATGGTGAAGTCCATGAGTGGGTACTGACTGCTAAAACGAATTTGGCTAAGGGTAGCTTTGTCACTTATACAGTGAATGATGATGACGAATATACTTTGACAAATAAGGCATTCAACACTTCTTATGCAGAGGGTGCAACACTTGTGAAAGGCAGTGTCCGCATCACCGAAAAGGATAAGAGCCTGACTTTGGATGGTACAAATAAGGCATACTTCACTTCTGATGTGAAGTTTATCTTTGTCAACGATGACGGCACCTATACCGTGAAGGAAGGCGTCCAGAAAGTCAATGATGCAACATGGGTTATGGGTACCATCGACATGGACGGCACTACCGCTTACATCAAGACCCTGTTCGTTTCTGGCGGTGCTACCAGTAGCACCAGCAGCAGCGATGACATCATCTATGTTGCTGAGAGCACGGGTAAAACCTCTGTGGTTGTGGACGGCAAGACCAAGACCTATACCACCTATGATGCTTACATCAACGGCGAGGAAGTGAAGGACTTTTACAGTTCCAGTACAAATGCTTCCGGCTTCTACACCAAAGAAGTGGAAGATAACTCCGGCGCATATGTGTTGAACAACAACACCAAGTATACCGCGAATACCGGTGATTTGGCTGTGGTGGCAAACGTTGCCTATAGTAGCTATGCTGGCAGCATTATGACCGCTAATGCGAATGACTACGATACCAGCAATGCTGTGATCGTTGACACCACCGACAATGATCTGGATTCTCTGTCTGCCATTGATGAGATGAAGAAGGATGGCAAGAACATTACGCTTGCTATCATCTATGATGCAGAGAATAACAATGCGTCTTACGTCTATGTTACTTCCGTTCAGTAAGTTGATCTAATAAAAAGTTGATTTGCGTTGCACTGAAACGTACAACTTTTCCCCCGCCCTGCACTTTATGTGCAGGGCGGTTTTTTTCTCCCTTTGCCGTCCTGTATTCTTTTCTGAGGAGGTATGTTCAATTGTATAAGACAGATCATTTTCAACTGAACCAATGGGAAAAGCCGGACCGGGTGCTGATGGAGGATTTCAATGCGGACAACGCCAGACTGGACGAAGCGCTGCAGACGCTGACGGAGCGCCCGACGATCACAAAGCTGAATACCTTTACGGTGGATCGGCCGATTAAAGGCGCAGCGGTGTTCGATATGGACGTGAGCGGCATCGACTGGGGCGCGTGGCAGTATATCTTTGCAGATTTTCAGCTCCAGGGCAGCGGCTATATGCTGCTTTACCCCAATCGGGATCCCGAGGCCGCCACCAGCCGCGGTTATGTAACATCCAATTCCAGTAAATCTTTGGGCGGGATGCTGTCCTGTGATTTTCATAGTACGGCGCTCACACGGGTGGAATTTCAAATTTTCGGCTGCGGGGCGCATACGCTGCAGACAGTGTGCCCTTATCAGTGTATCACTGCCAGCGCCGACGGCATTTCTTACGATGCCCTGGAGACTCTGCATCTGCGGCCCAGTCATGAAAGTTATACGATGAATGCCGGCAGCAAAATCACCGTTCTGGGCATGCGGTAAAACCCGCACGGAATCTAAATGGGCACAACAAAGCGAAATTTTTGGTTGCGTGTTGCTGTTGACGGCGGGTATAATAGAAAAAACTGCCGCGGCGCTGTTCGCGGGGGGAAGGAGGGGGAACCTGTGGAGAAAGAGAGCATTTACCAAATGAAGCTGGGGAAAATATATCCCCTGTTGGTGCAAAAGGCGGTGCGAAAAGGGCGGACACAGGCAGAGGTGGATACCGTCATCTGCTGGCTGACCGGGTATTCCCGTGAGGAGTTGTGTGCTCTTGCGCAAGGGGCAATCTCCTACGGTGATTTTTTCCGGCAGGCGCCTCATCTGAATGAGCGCCGAGAGGAGATCCGAGGCGGCGTGTGCGGCGTGCGGGTGGAAGAGATTCAAGAACCGCTGCTGCAGGAGATCCGCCGCCTGGACAAGCTGATTGACGAGTTGGCCAAAGGCAAACCCATGGAAAAGATCCTGCGCGGCGGGGCGTGACGGCCCCGGCCCACGGGTGCAAAACAGGAACAGAAAGCGCGCCCCCGTCTTATTTCGGGGGCGCGCTTTTGGTTCAGCGGTCCATCTGTTCCAATGTGATCTGTCCGGAAAGCTCCTCGGAGCGCCGGATCATCTGCAGCTGGCGGGCGTTTTCTTCGCTGAGCGCGTCGGCGGTGGCCATTTTCCGGATAATGTTTTTAACCGTCCGATCCAGCCCTGTGCCTTCGCGGTAGTCGGCAGGATAGATGTAATCTACCCGTCCGCGCTCAAGCAGGTCCTTGACACTCTGGCCCATCTCCTTATAAACGGCGATGCTGGCGCCGCCGTAGGACTGCATCATTTTCATGCAGGGTACGTCGGAGAGCCCATCGCCCAAATAGATCATATTGGTAAAGGGGACGCGTTTGCTGTCGTCAGGCATGGAGTCGTTGAGTGTTTTGTCGTCGGACACGTCCAGCACGCCTTTGTTGATGCGGTAGACGAACTGGGTTTTCGAGGTGTAGTTGACAGCCAGCTTGGGCCAGGCGGCCTCACCGTCCTCGCCGTAATAAAACTCGCTGGCGAAGATCTCTTTAAATTCCGCACCAATGGAGCACCCCTCCAGAATCTCCTTGAGTCCGGAGGAAATGATATAATGCTCTACTGTGACGCCGAGGGAGGCGCCAAAGGCGTTAATGCGCCCAAACCACCCCTCTACGCCGGGGAAGAGCCGGATGTCCCGTCCTGCTTCCGTGAGCTGATGCCGGGTCAGCGGACGGCCGCAGCGATGCGCTTCGCGAATCATGGTGAACATGTAAGCCAGAATACCGTCCATGCGTTCCCGGCGGCCGAACTCATTGGCCAGCTGCCAGAACGCAGGCACGGACAAGCCGAGGGAGGGAATAAAAGAATAATCCTGCATGTCTTCGGTGCTGAGGGTATTGTCGAAGTCATACATCAAGGCGATAATGGGCTGCGGCGCCATGGGAACCACTCCTTTCCGGGCCGTGAAACCGATAAGACGGCGGCAGGCGCCGCCGTCTTAGGCATTATGAGTTGGGTTTGGATTTGTAATTGCGGCCGAATTTCAGGTCGCCGAAATCGATGCGGCGGGTGGCCTCCAGATCCTCGGAGGCATCCGGATGGGGAGCGTCCGCTTCTTCCGATGCAAGGGCGTCCCCGGCAGGGATCTCTGCCGGTTCCGGTTCGGTTTCGGCCTGCGTTTCAGCCGGCGCCTCCGGTTCGGCGAAAGAAGACAGGACGGAGGATTCAATGGAGTGCACCTGCTCATCCACGCTGGCGTCCTGCACGGCCTGGGCCGAGGGAGCGCTTACCTGGATTTCGGGTACACCGTCGAGAAATTCCAACTCGCTGCTGCACAGGCGGCGCATATTGGCAATAAATGCGGCGCTTTCTTCCTTTGCCAGACGCAGCCGCTCGCTTTCGGCGGCGATCTCCGCTTCCAGAGCAGCTTTGCGTGCGCCCATTTCGCTTTCGGCGGCGGCGAGCAGGTCGGCCTTTTCCTTTTCGGCCTCCTGCACCATCTGACTGGCCATCTTCTGGGCGGTCAGGAGCGTTGCGCGCATGGAGTCCTCGGTGGCACGATATTCTTCCACCTTGTCTACCAGCACCTTCAGCTTTGCCTTCAGCGCGGCGTTTTCCTTGTAAAGCGTGGTGTAGTCCTCGGTCAGGGTGTCCAGGAACTCGTCCACCATGGCCATATTATAGCCGCCCATGCGTGCTTTGGAGAATACATGGGTGGAAACTTCCTGCGGTGTCAGCATATGTATTTCGTCCGCCTTTCCTTAGAAATAAAGCCCGTTGTTTTCCAATTCATTGATCAGATCGCCCTCGATATCCACATGGTAGGGGGTGATGATATAGGTGCTGTTGGCCACGCGCTTGATCTTGCCTTCTCCGGCATAGGCCACGCCGGAGAGGAAGTCCACCAGGCGGCGGGCCACATCTTTGTTGGTGGCTTCGAGGTTCATGACCACGGTGCGTTTGCTCTTGAGCTGGTCGGCAATCTCGGAAGCGTCCTCAAAATGCTGGGGGCTGACCAGAACGACCTTGAGCTGCGTGGTGGCGTGAATATTGACCACCTTATTGCTGCGCCGCTCCTCGGCACGGGCGCTGCGCCGGTCGTCAAACAGGGCAGCCGTGTTGTCGGGCTTTTTCACATCCGGGTAATCGTCTTCATATTCCTCGTCTTCATCTTCATACGTATGGGTCAGCTTTTTCAGCTCATCGAACAATCCCATAACACAGCCTCCGTTTTATGATAAATTTTCTGCAGGGGCGCCGTAATGGCGCGCGCCGAAAATGGCGGTGCCCACGCGGACCATGGTGGAACCGGCAGCAATGGCATCTTCAAAGTCGCTGCTCATCCCCATGGAAAGGTATAATTCATCACTATTATGAAGCAAAAGCGGGGTACTGTCAACAAATAAGTGGCGCATTTCCAAGAAATACGGCATATTTTCGCCCTTTTTTTCCGCAATGGGGGGAATCGCCATCAGGCCCTGGATGCGCACATGGCGCTCCGGCCGGGCAAGGACGGCTTTGATGGCAGATTCCACTTCCTCGGGCCGAAAACCGCTCTTGCTGTCTTCGCCGCCGATGTTCACTTCCAGCAGGATATTTTGAGTCAATCCGTTCATGGCGGCGCGCTTGTCGATCTCGTCGAGCAGGCCCATGGAGTCCACAGAATGGATCAGGTCCACCTGCCCCACGACCTGTCGTACCTTGTTCTTCTGCAGCACGCCGATAAAGTGCAGCGGCGCGCCGACATAGGCGTGCTCGGAACGCTTTTGCACCATTTCCTGGACTCGGTTTTCACCCAGGCAGTCAATGCCTGCGGAGATGGCTTCCCGACAGGCTGCGGCATCATTCATTTTGCTGGCTCCGCACAGGAGAATCTCCTGCGGACTGCGCCCTGCCGCCCGGGCGGCTTCGGCCATCCGGACGCGCACGGAGGCAATGTTTTCTGCAATCGTAGACATAAGTGTGTATTCTCTCTTTCTCTGGGAGGAAGAGTCCTTTCTTCAGTTGATGACTTTTCCGTTGTAAAGTTCTTCGGCGGTGATAATAATGCTGTCGCCCACGCGCAGGCGGGAAGAGGAGGTGTTTTCCGTATCGTCCTCTTTCTTGGAAGGTTCCACCAGGTAATAACCGCTGCCCTGATACACCACATCCACAGGCTTAAATACTGCCTGCATGCCCACCAGGCAGTAGACGCCGGTGACGCCGTCTTCCACGCGCAGCGCCTCGGTGGGAACCCGGATGCCGGAATAGGATTCATGGATCAGGCTGGCGCTTTGGCGGCGCAGCAGCGTAACCTCGGGCAGATATTCATCGCTGGAAAATACTACCAGTTTTCGCCCGTTTTCTGTGTCGCTGATGCGCTCGATGGTCATGGTAAGATCCCGGTCCAGTTCTTTGACAAAGCGCAGCTGTACGGTGTGGCCCACTTTGTAGGAAGCGGCGTCTTTTTCGCTCATATTGGCTGCATAATACCAGATGCTGCCGTAAATCAATTTGCCCACGTTGGAGGTGAGAGCGGGATCAGGGGCGACAGCGGAAAGCTGGGAAGGCGTCATGGTTTCCAGGGCCGCAGGGGTCAGGACGGCTTCGTACCCGTCCACCACGGCGGAAAACAACCCTGCGGAAGGGGCGGTGACAGCGCGGGCACTATGCTGCTGCTGGGCTTCCAGCGTTTTGATCTGCGCACGCAGGGACTCCGCTTGGGCTTCCAGTTCCGCTGTGCTTTCGCCGCCGGAGGAATAATCCCGGCGGATCACCAGGGAGCGCAGCTCGGAAACACTGCCCTCCAGGGCGGTGTACTGCCGCGTGTGCAGATTTTTCTGCATGGCAAATATAGCGGACTGGATGCTGCTGTCCAGTTTGACGACGGCAGTGGGGCTTTCACTCTCGCCCATAGCGTAGGTCAGCTGATCCAGTTGGGCGCGCAGGGTGTCGAGCTGGCCTTCGGTTTCCATGGCGGCGCTGTCGGTGTATACGGTGGCCACGCGCCCGCCTGCAGCCACGCGCTCCCCCTCGGCCAGAGTGATGTCCAGTACACCGCCGTTCTGGCTGGGCAGCAGCGATTCCTCGCGGACGACATAGCCAGAAACGGTGGTTTCGTCGTCGGCCTCGTAGGTATAGGCGCTGGAAAGCTCGTAGGGCGCGTTCAGGCCGCTGAAGACGCGGAAGAGCACATAGCAGAGCACCATGATGCTCAGCAATGCCAAAATCAGCGTGGTGGCGGCGGAGGGGCCGGTTTTGGGGGGCTTGATCGAATTGCTCATAAAAGGATCCTCTTTTGGGTTTTCCCGGCCGCGCCCTTCGGGCCGGCTCAGTCGCCGGTGGCGTTAAAGTCGATGGGGCGCATGGGGATAATGGTGGAAATGGCGTGCTTGTAAATCATTTGCTGTTTGCCGTCGCTGTCGAGCACGACGACAAAGCTGTCGTAACCGCTGATCACGCCGTGCATCTGGAAGCCGTTCATCAAAAAAACGGTGACCAGGGTACCGGCGCGGCGGGTTTTGGCCAGAAAGGTGTCCTGAAAATTGATGGGTGCTTTTTGCATATCGCTCTGTCTCCTTTTGCCGCAAAGGGCCTTTTCTATGTACAGGCGATGTGCGTGTGCGCGTTCCTCGCCCGTCAGGCTTATCCTAATCCATGGGCGGAGAGGATTTCTGTCGAAAGCTGAAGGGCGCGGGGAAAATCCCGCTCTTTTTTCCAAAAGATCCAGTGAATTGCTTTGTTTCGCCGCAGCCAGGTGAGCTGACGCTTGGCGTACTGGCGGGAGCGGAGTTTGATTTCTTCGGTGGCTTCGGCAAGGCTTTTTTCGCCGCGCAAAGCGCCGAGCAGTTCTTTGTAGCCGATGGCCTGCAGGGCGGTGGACGAGGGAGAAACGCCAGCGGACAGTAATGCGCGTACTTCCTCCACCAGACCCTGAGAGAGCATGGCATCCACCCGTGCATCAATCAGAGCGCGCAGGTCGGCGCGGTCTTCAAAGGTCAGACCAATGTAGACGGCGTCGTAGCGCGGCGGAAGCAGTTTGCTTTGGGCGTCGTGTTCAGTGATGGTCTGGCCGGTTTCATAGTAGATCTCCAGGGCGCGGAGAATGCGTTTTTCATCCCGGAGATGCAGCCGTGCAGCGGCGGTGGGATCGATGATGGAAAGCTCCCGGTACAGCGGCTCGATGCCTTCCCGGGCCAGCCGTTCGTTCAGCCGTTGCCGGCTCCGGGTTTCACTGCCGCCGGCGGCAAAGCTGCGGCCAGCCACCAGTGCATCAAGATACAGCCCTGTGCCGCCTACTACGATAGGAAGTTTGCCCCGGGCAAGAATATCGTCCACACAGGCGGAGGCGTCTTCCACAAAACGGGCGGCAGAGTATGTTTCCTGCGGATCAGCCACACCCACCATGTGGTGGGGCGCCAGGGCCATCTCCTCCGCTGTGGGCGCAGCAGTGCCGATGGCCATGCCGCGGTAAATCTGCATGGAGTCGGCGGAGACAATCTCGCCGCCGAAGCGCTGAGCCAGGAGAATGCCCAGCGTTGTTTTGCCGCAAGCCGTGGGACCGACTACACAGGCAATTTTGTTTGTGTGTTCCATAGACTGGGAGAGACTCCTTTCCGGCCCTGTAAAGCGTTTTGCGGGCAGCTTATTTTTGGTTGTGAAACAGGTTTAAAATACCTGCAAGCAGACAAAAGATCCCCACAATCCCGCTGCCGATGCGCCATGCATGGCCGTACAGAACGACCAGAAAATGGGGCGGCCGGATGGTGCAGCCAAGCAGCAGCGCGCCGATAGAAAGCAGCAGGACGATGCCAAGAATCTCGCCTTTGGATTTCATAAACAGGCCCCTTTTCAAATGTAAATATAAATCCGCCAAACAATTGTGTGGGGTGAGGAGTCAGAAGGACTCTGCCAGCGCTTTAGCTTGGGACAGAGCATCCCGCAGAAGCGCTTCGTGGTCGATTTCTTTCACATCCTGCATGGGCGCGCCGATAAAGTGGTATTCTCCGATGCCGAAGAAAGGGCACAGGGCGCGCCAGTGCTCACTGCCGCAGTTGGCTTCCAGCGAACCGCCGGCAGTGGTGAGGAACAGCAGTTTTTCCGCCCGGCACAGGCCCACCTGGCCTTGGGACGTATAGTCGAAGGTGATGCCCTGGGCGGCAATGTGCTCGATGTACAGCCGCAGCTGAGCGGGGAAAGACAGCTCCCAGTATGGTGCGGCAATCACGATGCGGTCCGCTGCGGCGAACTGGCGGGCCAGGGCGAAGGATGCGCCTTCCGTCCGCCCTTCGCCCTGCAGCGTTTCGCGCAGGCGCAGTGCGTTGCCCAGCAGGGGATTTAGTGTGAGTGTTTTCAAGTCCAATGTTTCAATATCGGCTTCCGGGTGTGCGGCGCGCCAGGCCGATAAAAATGTTTCCGCCAGTGCTGCCGTACGGGACGCGCTGCCGTGGACGGTGATGCAGCAATCAATATACAGAAGTTTCATAGGGGGTTCTCCTTTCGCGCAGGGGCTGTTATGCCCGCTTAAACATTTTTTCCAGTTCATACCGGCTCAGCTTGACCTTTACGGGCCGTCCGTGGGGACAGAATTGGATTTCTCCTTTCTGTACCTTGTCTACTAAAACCCGCAGCTCCTGTTCGCCGCTGACCATGCCGGCTTTGATGGCGGCCTTGCAGGCCATGGTGTGGAGCATGACGTCACGGGCGCCATCGGGATCGGCGCGGCCGGTACGCAGCAGCTGGTCGGCGATTTCTTCCAGCGCCGGAGCGATGTCGCCGGCGTCGATCTCTGCTGGACAGGTGCGGCATAGGATTGTACCGTCGCCGAAATCCTCGGCTTCGAATCCAAACTGGTTCAGAAGGTCCAGATGCTCCAGAAGCACGGCGCACGCATCGGCACTCAAGGCGACGGCTTCGGGTGTCAGCAGCTGCTGTCCCATAATCGGTTCGGCATTGCGTTTCATGCGGTCAAAATTGACCCGTTCGTGGGCGGCGTGTTTATCAATGAGCCATACGGTGCCCTGATTGTCTTCGGCAATGATATAGGTGCGCAGCACCTCTCCGGCGATGCGCCAGGGCGGTTCGGCAGACGGTTCCAGCTGTTCCTGTCCAGCCAGCGGATCGGTGTGCGGCGTGTCCGCGTCCACAGCGGGCGCGAAGGGGGCCGGGGGGGGCGCGGAGATGGAAGCAGGCGGGCAATCCGCGGCATTTTCCGCCGCAGGATGGGCCTGCGGTGCGAGAGGCGGGATACGCGCCGCTGTGGCAGGGGACGGCGGGACGCTTTTGGAGGTGGGCTGAACCGAATCGGCTACCGTGACCGAGCCGCCCCATTCTGAGACGGGGGTATTTGCGCCCTGCTGCAGGGAAAAGCTGGTCAGCGGTTTGCCGGGCGCTGTCCGGGCACGGAATTCCTGTGCCGTCATGGTCTGGTAAAAAGAGGGATTCGGTTTTGGCGGCGCAGGGGAATCGGCGGGGGTCGGCTGTGCCGGGCGGGGGGAGGGCGCTGGCGCGGCAGGACGCTCACCGCCCTGTTCCAGAGCGGATTTCACAGCGTAATACACTGCGTCGAACACGGCGCGCTCGTTTAAGAATTTGACCACGGTTTTGGCCGGGTGGACGTTGACGTCCACTGCATCCAGCGGCAGCGAAAGGTGCAGAACGCAGCCGGGAAATTTCCCTTTCATGATCTGGTTGCGGTAGGCCTCTTCCAAGGCTGCGGACAGCAGGGGGGATTTTACATAGCGCCCATTGACAAAGAAGTGCTGCATGGCGCGGGTACCGCGGCCCTGCAGGCTGCGGGTGGCAAAGCCATCTACTGCCACAGCGCTGCCGCTGCCCTCCACAGCCAGAAGCGACAGGGCGAACTCCCGTCCCAGAGCGGAATAGATGGCCGAAAGCAGTTTTCCGTCTCCGGGGGTGTAAAGCTGCTCGGTGCCGTCGCGGGTCAGCTTGAAAGAAATACGGGCGTGGGAAAGGGCCTCATGCTGCACTACCGCAGCGGCAGCAGAAGCTTCCGCGCTGTCCTTTTTCATAAATTTCATGCGGGCAGGGGTGTTGAAAAACAGGTTGTGGACGGAAATTGTGGTACCCTCAGGGCAACCGCATTCCTCCACAGCGCCGGCAGTGCCGCCCTCCAGCGACATGCGCGCACCCCGCGCCGCGCCGCGGCGGCGGGAGGTGATCTCAATGCGGCTCACTGCGGCGATAGCGGCCAGGGCTTCACCGCGAAAGCCCAGGGTACCGATACAGGAAAGATCCTTTTCGGTGCGCAGTTTGGAGGTGGCGTGGCGCAAAAAGGCGGTGGGCAGTTCTTCCGGAGCGATGCCGCAGCCGTTGTCGCTGACCCGAATGAGACTCATGCCGCCGCCGCGCAGTTCTACGCTCACTGCGCTGGCTCCCGCGTCAATAGTGTTTTCCAGCAGTTCCTTGACCACGCTGGCGGGCCGTTCCACGACTTCGCCGGCTGCGATCATGTCGGCAAGATGGGATGGTAATTGTTGAATCAAAGGCATAGTTCATTCCTCGTTTTTGGCAGCATTCCAATTCCTTTTCAAATATCAGGTCCATTTTCTCTGTGCGCCCGGCATGCCGGCTCAGGCGTAAAACGTCCACACAGCCAAAGCATTGACTGCGGCGTGGGCGGCAATGGGAATCCAGATGCTGTCCGAGCGGTCGTAGGCCCAGGCGAAAATCAGGCCGGGTACGGCGTACTGCAGCGCAATAAGAAGATAGTAAAGCGTAAAATGGTCGCCCGCCATGGCCCAGGTGTGCAGAAGGGCAAAGAGAATGCAGGTGACAAGATACGCCGCAGCACGGCTGTGCTGGCGCAGCCACCCAAAAAGGAAGCCCCGCAGCAGCACCTCTTCAATAAAAGGGGCCAGCACGACCAGGGCCAGCACGGTGGCCGCCGGAGCGGCATTCAGCAGATCAAGACTGACGAGGGCTGTATCGTTCAGGTTGATGGTATGTCCCCACAGGAGATGCGTTACACGAAACAGAATCTCGTTCAGCCCGTAAAAGAAAATCAGGGCGGTCCCCAGTGTTTGAAAACTGCGCCCGGCAGAGCCGGTGAACGTGCCGGCACATACAAACAGAAAGCGATGGAACACCAGAGCCACGGCGGCGAAGAGCAGATAAAACCAGATGGTCTGCCGCAGTGCCGGACCGATGGAAAACCCCAGAAGGCCGCCGGCCCAGTTCAGGATCGCTGCACCGCACAAAGGGATCAGAGCCAGGTAGATGAGCAGAAGAATTACGCCGCCCAGCTTTTCCAAATCGGTTAAATGAGAGTCGCGGGTTTGTTTTTTTGTTGTTTTTGCCATAGAAAATGTCGTCCTTTGGTCATTATTGCAGCTTCTTTTTGAATTCGTATAAAAGATTCATGGCCTCCAGCGGAGTGAGCATATCCACCTGGGTGCGGCGCAGCGTGTCCAGAACTTCGCCCTCGCCCAAGGCCGTCAGGGAGATCTGTCCGCTGCCGGGAGCGGTGGAAGTGGATTTTGGCGCGCCGCCGTCCTGTTCCAGTTCGGACAAAATCTCCCGGGCGCGGCGAATGACGCCGTCGGGCAAGCCCGCCAGTTTGGCTACCTCAATACCGTAGCTGCGGTCGGCGCCGCCGGGGATGATCTTGCGCAGGAAAGAAATTTCGTCTCCGTGAGCCTTCACGGCTATGTTGTAGTTTTTCACGCCGGGCAGAGCCTGCTCCATTTCCGTCAGTTCATGATAATGGGTGGCAAAGAGGGTTTTGGCGCCCAGCTTCTTTTTGTCGGCGCAGTATTCCAGCACAGCCCGGGCGATGCTCATACCGTCGAAAGTGGAGGTGCCGCGGCCGATCTCGTCGAGAATCAGCAGCGAGCGGGAGGTGGCCTGCCGCAGGATGGAGGCTACCTCGTTCATTTCCACCATGAAAGTGGATTGGCCGGAGGACAGGTCGTCGCTGGCGCCGATACGGGTGAAAATACGGTCCACGATGCCGATGCGGGCGGATTTTGCGGGAACAAAGGAACCGATCTGAGCCAGCAGGACAATCAGGGCAACCTGGCGCATATAAGTGGACTTGCCGGCCATATTCGGCCCGGTAATGATGGCGGTGCGGTCCTCTTTTTCACCCATGAAGGTATCGTTGGGAACAAACAGGGAGTCCCTGAGTACTTTTTCCACCACCGGGTGCCGGCCGTCGTGGATCTCGATGACGCCGCTTTCGTCCACAGTGGGACAGGCGTAGCCATTGCGTACGGCTACAGCGGCCAGAGAAGCATAAGCGTCCAGCTCGGCCACCTCGGCGGCAGTTTTCTGAATGCGGCCGGCGGCGTCGGCGATTTCCTGACGCAGAGCTGAAAACAGCTCATATTCCAGTGCCGATACCCGATCGGAGGCGGTGAGGATGGTGTGTTCCAGATCTTTCAGCTCCTGGGTCACATAGCGCTCGGCATTGGCCAGAGTCTGCTTGCGGATGTAGTGCTCCGGCACCTGATCTTTAAAGGAATTGGATACTTCGATGTAATAGCCGAATACCCGGTTGTATTTGATTTTCAGCGTACGGATGCCGGTTTTTTCTTTTTCACTGGCCTCAATGCCGGCAATGGTGCCCTTGCCGCCGCTGAGGATGTCCCGGAGCCGGTCCACTTCAGCATGGAAGCCTGGGCGGATGAAGCCGCCCTCGCGCACGGAGAAGGGCGGTTCGTCCACCAGCGTCTGCGCAATGCGCGCACCCAAATCAGACAGAGTGTCCAAATTCCGGGCCAGCTCGCCCAGCCGGCCGGAAGAGAAATGGGAGAGCTGTGCGGCCACGGCGGGCAGTTTTTCAATAGCGCTGCGCAGCGAGGCCATATCCCGCCCGCCGGCGGTGCCGTATACAATGCGGCCGATAAGGCGCTCGATGTCCCCGATGCCGGTCAGGGTCAGGATCAGCTCTTCGCGGGCCATAGTATCTTCCACCAGGGCGGCCACAGCGCGCTGGCGCTTTCCGATGGCGGTGGGGGAAAGCAGGGGACGCTCCAGAAAGCCGCGCAGGCACCGGGATCCCATGGGCGTTTTCGTTTTGTCCAGCACCCACAGAAGGCTCCCGCGCTTTTCCTTGCTGCGCAGGGTTTCCGTCAGTTCCAGGTTGCGCCGGGCGGCCACGTCCAGCTCCATAAATTCGCCCTGCTCATAGTAATCCAGATCGTTTATGTAAGAAAGGTCTGTTTTTTGCGTCTCATAAAGGTAGCTGAGCAGGCCGCCCAACGCCATAGTCACGGCGGGAATACTCTGGGGGAGGGCCTTGAGCGCCTCTTCGCCGAACTGCTGGCGTACGGTGCGCTCGGCGGCGGCCAAATCGAAGGCGGCGTCCTTACCCCGTTCGCGGTGGCAGTGGAGCCTGTCGCGGAGGAATTCGTTCAAAGCCGGATGATCGGCGGCTGCGCCGCCCAGCACCACCTCCGCGGGGGAGAAACGGCCCAGTTCGTTGATGAGGTGGCCCACCGATTCCGCTCCGGAAAAGGCGGTAGCCATGGTCCGGCCGGTGGATACGTCGACAAAGCACACGCCGGTGCCGTTGTCGCTGAGAAACACGGCGCTGATGTAGTTGCTGCGGCCGTCCTCCAGCATAGAACTGTCGGTTACGGTGCCGGGGGTGACTACGCGGATGATGTCCCGCTCCACCAACCCCTTGGCCGTGGCCGGATCCTCCATCTGCTCACAGATGGCCACTTTGTAGCCCTTGGCAATCAGGCGGGCAATGTAGCCCTCGCAGGAGTGGTAGGGCACGCCGCACATGGGAGTCTGGTCGGCCTTGTCCTTGCCCCGGTCCCGGGTGGTCAGGGTGAGATCCAGTTCCCGCGAGGCAGTTTTGGCGTCCTCCCCGAACATCTCATAGACATCGCCCAGACGGAAGAACAGAAGGGCGCCGGGGTTGGCCTCTTTCAGTTTTACGTATTGCTGCATCATCGGCGTGAGTTCAGCCATGCTTTCACCTCGTATGTGTTCTCTTTCTGGTCGGTGGGGAGAAATTTACCGGAATTTGTAAGGTTCAACGGCCTGCAGTTCTACATAGCCGCAGCCGGGACAGACATGGCAGCGCACAGCGCTGCGGATTTCCATACCCTGCCAGTTGGGCACGCCCTGGGAGAGCGTCATATTCACGCCGGGCAGGCCGAACAGATTTACTTTTTTCATTTCCATTCCGCATTTGATACATTCCATGGTGATTGGCTCCTTTTCTGTTGAATTTTTTTGAAATCAAATATCGCTGTGGTCTGTGCGCCTGGGCATTACTCCGTCAGTTCGCCAAAGAGCGCCCAGGTGTTGCTGTCGGTAATTTTTGCGGTTTTGAAGCGGCCGATGGACGCTTCATCACCCACCAGATGCACCAGGCGCCCGCCTGCTGTGCGGGCCGAGAGCGGCCAGCGGGAATCACCGCTTTTGCCGTCCACCAGCACCCGCTGCACCGTGCCGACATAGGCGGCGTGTTTTTGCGCAGAGTTGGCGTTCTGAACCTGCAGCAGGGCGTCGAACCACTGCTGCTTTTCCGCGCGGGGCACCGGGTCGGGCAGTTTTGCTGCCGGAGTGCCGGGACGGGGGGAATAAATAAAGGTGAACAGCGCGTCAAAGCGCACCTGCTGCACCAGAGAGAGGGTTTCTTCAAACGCTTCCTTTGTTTCGCCGGGGAAACCCACGATGACGTCGGAGGTGAGCACAATATCCGGCATAACGGTGCGGGCGTAGTCCACCAGCGCAAGATATTCCTCGCGGCTGTAGCCCCGGTTCATGGCCTGGAGGATGCGGGTGGAACCGGATTGGAAAGGCAGGTGGAGATGACGGGCGATTTTCTCATGACGGGCCATGGTGTCGAGGACCTTGTGGGCGGCATCCTTGGGGCGGCTGGCCATAAAACGCAGCAGGAAATCGCCGTCCAGGCGGGCCAGCTCGTCCAAAAGGTCGGCAAAGTCGCACGCCTCTGGCAAATCCTTTCCGTAGGAGTTCACATTTTGTCCCAGCAGGGTGATCTCTTTATAACCCTCGGCAATCAGACTTTTTACATCGGCAACAATGCAGGCTTTGTCCCGGCTGCGCTCCCGACCCCGGACATAGGGGACGATGCAGTAGGTGCAGAAATTGTTGCACCCATACATTACTGAAACCCAAGCTTTGGCGCCGCCTTCGCGGACGATGGGCAGCCCTTCGGCGATGGAGCCGTGGGAGTCGTCAATGGAAAACACACGGCCGTGCTGATGATAGACCTTTTGCAGCAGCTCCGGAAAACGCCACAGGGCATGGGGGCCGAATACCAGATCCACGTGGCGGTAGGAAGCGCGCACCTTGTCGGCCACCTGTTTTTGCTGGGCCATACAGCCGCACAGGCAGATTATCTGCCGGGGATTGGCCTTTTTGGTATGGGTCAGGGCGCCGAGATTTCCATAGACCCGCTGCTCGGCGTGCTCCCGCACGGCGCAGGTGTTGAGGATGACCACATCGGCCTGATGAGGATCCTCGGTAAAAGCGAAGCCCATTTCGCGGAGCATGCCCATAATATGTTCGCTGTCGGCCACGTTTTGCTGGCATCCAAAAGTGTCTACGCAGGCCAGGGGCGCATGATCCAGGGTTTCCTGCAAATGCGTGCGGATCTCCTGCATGATCTCCCGCTGCCGCGCCAGCTGCTGGGGGGATACAACGACTTCTTCTCGCTTCAAAAAACATTCTCCTGTCTCCCCGGCCGCAAAAGACCGGGAGGCAAATCCTGCCAAATTATACTTTAACTAATACAGTATAGCGCGTTTTGCGTGCCGGCACAATCTTTTTTTGCGCCGAAGCGGCAAAAAATTGGCCTGGCCGGGGGCAGTGGCCAGGGATTTCTTTTTCCATCTGGCCGTGCTACAATGGGACCGGAAACCATTCCGGAGGAGAAAGGGGAATGTCGTGTGCGTTTGCTGCTGGTGGAGGACGATGAGGAGATCAGCGCCATGCTCGGGGATTTTTTGGAAAGCGAAGGTTTTTCGGTAGATACGGCTGCCGACGGGGAGGCAGGCTGCGCCCGCTTTAGCGCAGCGCAGTACGATCTGGTGCTGCTGGATCTGATGCTGCCCCGGCGCAGTGGCCTGGATGTGCTGCGCGCCATTCGAAAAAGCGGGAGCACTGTTCCGGTGATTATCCTGTCTGCCCGGGACAGCGATTCGGATGTTACGCTGGGCCTGGGGCTGGGAGCCGATGATTATGTGGTTAAACCCTTTTCCGTCAGCCAGGTGCTGGCCCGCATCAAGGCAAACTTGCGCCGCTCCACTGTGTGGGCAGAGGGCGCGGAGGCGCCGGCGGAGGTGCTGCGCGCCGGAGCGCTGGCGATGGATTGCGCGGCCCACCGGGTGGAAAAGGACGGTATTCCAGTGGAGCTGACGGCCAAGGAATACGCGATTTTGGAGCTGTTGCTGCGCAATCCCAGACGGGTCTACACCAAGGCGCAGCTTTATGCTGCGGTGTGGGGCGAGGCGTATCTGGGCGATGAGAACGCGGTCAACGTTCACATCAGCCGCCTGCGCTCCAAAGTGGAAGACGACCCCAAAAAGCCCCGCTGCATCTGCACGGTTTGGGGCATTGGTTACAAGCTGGGGGATGGCGATGGGCGGTAACGGTATGCTGCTGCTTTTGGCTTCCGTACTGGGCTTTGCAGCGCTCCATTTTGCTCTGCGGCAGCGGAGGCTGCGGCGGCAGCTTTCGCAGGCGGCACAGCAATTGGCGGTTATTTTAGACGGCGGGAGCGACGAAGCGCTGCTCGTGCCGCTGTGCGACGACGCTTTGACGCCGCTGTTGGGGCAGATCGACCGGCTGCTGCTGGAAAAGAAAAAACTGTGTGTGCAGCAGCGGCGCGCCCGTTTGGCGCAGCGGCGTATGCTTGCCAACATGGCCCATGACCTGCGCACGCCGCTGACCGTACTTCTGGGGCAGTTGGAAATCGCACGGCTGCGGGGTGAAGAGAGTGAAACGCTGCGCCGGGTGCAGGCCAAGGCCGAAGAAGTGCTGGCTTTGAGCGAAGCGTTTTTTACACTTTCCAAGCTGGAAGCGGGAGACACGAAACTGCCTTGTGCTGCGGTGGATCTGAGTGAGCTGTGCCGTGCTGCCGCGCTGGAATATTACGATTTTCTGACACAGCAGCGGTTTGAGGTGGAAATTCACGTCCCGGAGGAGGCGTGTCCCGTTTGGGGGCACGAGGAATCTATCCGCCGCATTTTATCCAACCTGATTTCCAATGCAGTGCGCTACGGTGCGGCGGGACGCTATTTGGGCATTGTGCTGGAGCAGCAGGAGGACGGCGCCTGTGTGCGCGTGCAGGACCGGGGACAGGGCATTGCCCCGGAGGCGCTGAGCCATATTTTCGACCGGCTCTACACACCGGAGGACTCCCGCAGCCGTGCTCTGGGCGGCAGCGGTCTGGGACTGGCCATCGCAAAGGGGCTGGCGGAAGGCATGGGCGGCACGCTGTGGGCTGAGAGCACGATGGGAAAAGGAACGACGTTTGTGCTGAAGCTGCTCTGGACGGAACCGGTGCAAGATGGCCCCGAAAGAAAATCGTAAGATTTACGAAAGACCATTGCAAAACGGTGGGTGTAGTATGGGAAACAGAACACGACGAAAGGAGAGGGAACAAACATGTCGTATCTCATTCAGAGCCGGCGGTTGTGCAAACGTCTGGGTGAAAAAAACCTCCTGAGCGATGTGGAAGTGCACGTGCCCCAGGGGCGGGTTTATGCTCTGCTGGGGCCGAACGGCGCGGGCAAAACCACACTGATGCGCCTGGTGCTGAATCTGTGGAAACCCACCAGCGGGGAGATGGAGCTGTTCGGCGCACCGCTGCGGCCGGGGGATTGCGCGCCGCTGGGGCGCATGGGCAGTATTATTGAATTTCCGGCCTTTTTCGAAATGCTGAACGGCCTGGAAAATCTGCGCCTGCATTGTGCCTATATGGGGTATCATCGCCCGGGTGCGGCGGAGGAAGCGCTGGAGCGGTTGGGCCTGGGCGCGGCCGGGAACAAAAAGGTGAAACATTACTCGCTGGGCATGCGCCAGCGGCTGGGGTTGGCCCGGGCGGTGCTGACCCATCCAGAACTGCTGGTGCTGGACGAACCGGCCAACGCCCTGGATGCTGCCGGTATGAAGCAGGTGCGCGATCTGCTGCGCACTTTGTGTCGGGACTGGGGTACCACGGTGTTTTTATCCAGTCATCTGCTCTCCGAAGTGGAGCAGATAGCCGATACAGTGGGCATTCTGCATCGGGGAAGGCTGCTGCGGGAGATTTCTTTGAGCGAGCTGGCTGCACAGAGCTTGACCTATATTGAATTGGTGACGCCCGACGTGCGCGCGGCGGCGCGGGTGCTGGAAGAGCTGGGGGTGCGCCGGTTCAAAGTGCTGCAGGAGGGTGTGGTGCGCATTTACGAGGCGCCTATGGCGCCGGAAGAACTATCCCGTGCGCTGGCCCTTCAAAATGTGGCCATTGCCTCGTTTCAGAAACATGCCGACACCTTGGAGGATTATTATCTGCGCCTGACAGGGGAGGAAAATTAATATGGGCAAGCTGATTGTGCTGGAGTGGAAGAAAAACCGAGCTGGGCGCTATGGTCTGGCAGTGGCGATACTGACGGCGGCGCTGGCGCTGTTCCTGTTTGCCCAGGTGTACCTGGGCATCGCCAACGACCCGGTTACTGGTGTGCCGGATGCTGCGCCGGGCACTTTCAATATCTCCTCGCAGGTGGAACTGGTCAGCAACGTGACGTTTTTGGTTTTCACCTGCGTTATGCTGGCGGGCTGCGTCACATCGGCGCAGCGGCGCAAAACAATGCTGGTGATGTATACCTATCCCATCCCGCGGAAAAAACTGATGCTGGCGCAGATCCTGGCGGTATGGATTTTCTCAGCCGCTGCGCTGGCATTGGCAAAGCTTCTGCTATATGGGATGCTGTTCGCCGCAGGGCAGATTCTGGAGCCGGATTTTCCGATGGACTATACCCTTTTTGCGCCGGACCTTTATCTGCAGATTGTACTGAAAGCCGTTGTGATTGCCACGGTCAGCCTGATTGCCATGCTGGCGGGACAGGTGTTCCGCTCGGCCAAAGCCACGATTATCGCCTCGCTGCTGCTTCTGGTGCTGATGAACGGGACGGTGGGGCCGTTTTCTCTGGCCGATCATGCTGCGGTGCCCTTGGTGCTCAGTGCGGCCGGTGTCATATGTGCGGCGGCCACCCTGACGGGCGTCGACCGGCGGGATGTGATATGACGGGACAGGGAAACGCGGAGTCAAAACAGTATCTTGCTATAGCCTATAGGTAAAAAGGGACAGACGTGCAAAGTCTGTCCCTTCTTCTATTTCTTTTTCAGTGTGTTCAAATATGCTTTGTCCTCGGCGCTGACGCGATAGCTTTCCCGGCATTTCTGGATGGCTTTATTGTGCACGGCTGCAGGGAATACGCCCTGCTCCAAAAGGGGCAGCGTCTTGGCGCGCTGCTTGACAAAAAAGACGCTCAATCCCCAGGCCAGGGCCATGGTGACATAGTAGCCCTGGTGCTGGACGGTGCGGTAAGCAGCCAGGGAACGGTCGATCCATTCCGCGCGCCAGAAATAGTCCATCAGCTGCACCACGGCAAAGCGCACTTCAAATTCCTGCTGGCTCTGGAGGCAGGGGGCGAAAAAATCCCATACAGCGGGCAGATCTGCTTCCTTCCACTTGCAGGCTCCGGCAGTCGTGTCGCATACGGCCCAATTGTTGATGCGGGGAAGGAAAGTGTGCAGCAGTGTGAGCTTTTCATCGAGGGAGCATTTTGCCCCGGCACACACCATGCCCTGAAGCAGACGCTCTTCGTGGCTGCCGGCGCGGACAAGAGAGAGAAAGGCCCGCCAGTCGCCCTGGAGCAGCTCTTTTGCAATTTTACGCAGTGCGGGAGCACGCACGCCGTAGGTGCGCTCTGTGCCGGGGATAAGGCTTTCGTTGAACACGCGGTAGCGCTCATCGCTCTCCCTGCGCAGCCGTTCGAGCAGGATGTCATAGTCGGCCTGGGTATAGCTCATGACAGTGCCCCCTCTGCCATATCTGCGCCGCTGAGGTAGCGGAGCACGAGGCTCAGGGCAAACTCTGCGGCGGCGCGGCGGACCTGAGCGCGATTGCCGTCGAAGTGGCACAGATAGCACCACGTTTTCCCCTGCGCAGACAGAGAAACATACACGGTGCCCACGGCATTGCCGCGGTCGTCCGGATTGGGACCGGCTACGCCTGTGGTGGATACGGCCAGATCCGTGCCCAGCAGACGCGCTGCGCCGGAGGCCATCTGCCGCCCCACTGGGGCGGACACGGCGCCATATTGCTCCAGATCCCGGGCGGACACGCCAAGAACGTTTTGCTTTACTGCGTTTACATAAGATACCACGCCGCCGTGGAACACTGCGGAGGCGCCGGAGACGTCGGTGATGCGCTTGGCGATCAGTCCTCCGGTACAGGACTCGGCGCAGGACAGCGTCAGATCGGCTTTGCTCAGTGCGGAAACCACTTTTTGCTGAAGTGTTTTTGCCATACTGCCCGCCCTCCTTTTACCAACTCAGTTTCAGCTTTTCTTCTCCGGCCAGGGCGCGTTCCACCAATTCGCTGATGGGCAGTGCGGCCTCGACTTCACGCACTTCGCTGAGATTCGGGTGCGTTTTTGGGTGCCGGGGCGTAAACACGGTGCAGCAGTCCTCGTAAGGAAGGATGGAAGTGCCGAAGGTGCCGATTTTGCGGGAAATGGACACGATCTCTTCTTTGTCCATACCTACCAGAGGACGGAATACGGGGTAATCGCACGCGTCTTCCGTGGAACGCATAGCCTCCATGGTCTGGCTGGCCACCTGCCCCAGGCATTCGCCGGTGACAATGCAGCCTGCGCCGATGCGCTCTGCCACGCGATTGGCAATGCGCATCATAAAGCGGCGCATGATCAGGGTGAAGTATTCCTCCGGGCAGTTTTTGCGGATTTCCTCCTGGATTTCGGTAAAAGGGACAATGTGGAGGATCGTGTGGCCGGTGTAGGGCGTGAGCAGCCGGGCCAGCTCAATCACCTTTTCCTTGGCCTGCTCCGAGGTGTACGGCGGCGAAAAGAAATGCACCATGTCCAGCGCCAGACCGCGTTTGGCCATCATATAGGAGGATACGGGGGAGTCGATACCGCCCGGGAGCAGTGACACACCCGCGCCGTTGATGGAAACGGGCAGGCCGCCGGCCCCCGGTTCGGGGTTGCCGTGCACATAAGCGGCTCGTTCCCGCACCTCCACGTGCACCGTCAGTTCCGGGTGGTGCACGTCGACGGTCAGGTTGGGGAAACAATCGTCCAATTCGCCGCCCACCCACTGGGAAAGCTGAATGGAAGTCATGGGGAAATTTTTATCGGCCCGTTTGGATTCCACTTTGAAGGTTGTGGCAGCAGAAAGCTGGCCGTGCAGATACGTTTTGGCCGTATCTAAAATTGCTTCTTTGGTTTTTTCACAGGGGTGGGCCTTGGAAAGGGCTACGATGCCGAAAATGCATTTGCATGCTTCGAAGGCAGCGTCCAGGTCGGCCTCTTCGTTGAGCGGTTCAATATAGATCGTGCTCTGCTTGGAGGTGATCTGAAATTTGCCGCAGTGCTTAATGCGGCGGCGAATGTTGGCGCACAGGCGTTCTTCAAACACGTGACGGTTGAGTCCTTTGAGCACCAGCTCTCCGAGTTTCAGTAAGATCAGTTCTTGCATGGGTCGGTTCATCCTTATACTTATTTTTGTTTTTTGCACGGAGTATCAGGCATGGAATCTTGCGCCCCCGAGTGTACTTGGCCGGGATCGCATTGAAAACGCTGCAGCACGGCGTCGCAGCGGCGCAGCAGAGTTTCGTCCGGCGTTTTCTGAGCGGCCCAGTAGTCCCGCAGGGACTGCACGGCCTCAAAATCCGACGCGGCAGCGGCGCGGGCTTCGGCCAGGGTAAGGTAATCCTGCAGAAAAACGCCGCTGTTCTCCAGCGCGCTGATGCCGGCCACGGGCCCTTCGCTCAGCAGATAAGGAAGCAGTTCTCCTGCAGCGGTGAATTCGGCGCTGTCCAGGGCGCCGCTGTGCAGGGCTTCCGCCAAGCCGGATTTTTCCACGCAGGTCAGGGCGGAATAATCCGGCGCCACGTTATTGCGCCAACCCTCCAGCAGCAGCCAGCGGCGGATAGCGTCGCTGCCGGGTTCCAGCTGGGCCACGGCATGGATGCGTCCCCAGCCGGACACATGCTGTGCCGCTTCCCACACGGCGTCGTTGCCGTCGGCCCAGCGGCGCATGAGAAACAGGGCATACAGGGTGAATTCATCCGACAGGGCCAAAACCCGCACCAGATTGCGCACCTGGGTGTCGTGCTCGATGTTGAGCAATTCCAGGCAGCACAGGGCAAACTTGACGCTTTCGATATGCTGACTCTCTTTGAGCAGCGTCCGGGAAAATTCATACAGCGCCCCGGCGTCGATGCGGTCTTTATGGGCGATGATCCAGCCCTGCAGGTCGTCAATCAGGGGCAGAAGAGAAATATATTCGTCTATGGAGAAAAACAGCTGCAGGCATTCGGCGGCTTTGTCGTAGGCGCGGGCGCTGATCAGCCCTATGATTTCGGTCAGGGATTTGATATCCCGTTTATCCGGGGCCATGTGATACAGGGAAATGCCGTCGTAGGCGCCGTCAGCAAAGCGGAGGGCCTGCGGATGGTCTCGTTCCGGACGGGGCAGGGAAAAGTCCCGGGGCAGCGTTCCGTTACCTTGAATTGCGCCGCAGATGCACTGATACAGAGATAACGCTTCCGGTGTGCTCTGAGCATGCAGATGTGGAGCCTGGGGCATAAGATCATCCTTTCAGAATGTCGGTGTTTCGGTATTGAATGGCTTCTGCCAGATGGGCCGGCTCAATGGATTCGGCGCCGTCGAGATCGGCAATGGTGCGGGCCACACGCAGGATGCGGTCATGGGAACGGGCGGTAAGCCCCAGTTTGGAAAAGGCGTTCTGCATCAGTTTTTCGCACGCGTCGTCCAATGTGCAGAATTCTGCCAGCATAGACGGCGGCATATGGGCGTTGCAGGAAATGCCCGTGCCGGTAAACCGCACGTGCTGGCGCGCCCGGGCGGCGTTTACCCTGGCCCGTACAGTAGCGCTGTCCTCAGGTGTTTCCCTGCGGCGCATGGCTTCGTATTCCACGCTGGGCACACGGACGTGCAGATCGATGCGGTCCAGCAGCGGGCCGGAGATGCGGGACACATATTTTTGAACCTGGGCATCCGTACAGGTGCAGCGGCCGGAGGGGTGGCCGTACCATCCGCAGCGGCAGGGGTTCATGGCGCATACCAGCATGAAGCGGCTGGGCAGGCGCAGTGTGCCCGAAGCCCGGGTAATGGTCACTTCGCCGTCTTCCAGAGGCTGGCGAAGAGCCTCCAGGACATCCTTGTGAAATTCCGGAAGTTCGTCAAGAAACAGCACGCCGTTATGAGATAATGAGATTTCCCCGGGACGGGGAAATGAGCCGCCGCCGGACGGGCCACGGCAGATACTGTGTGATGGGGCGCGCGGAAGGGACGGTGCGTCAGCAATGGATGGCGGGGATCCGTCAGACCTGCGACAGACCAGACCTCTGTGGCTTCCAGCGCCTCCTGCCGGGTCATGTCCGGCAGAATCGAGGGCAGGCGGCGGGCCAGCATGCTTTTGCCAGCGCCGGGGCTGCCGATAAGCAGCAGGTTGTGACTTCCTGCGGCGGCTATTTCCAAAGCGCGGCGGCAGTTTTCCTGACCCATCACATCCCGCAGATCCGGTGCCTGAGCGATATCGTCTCCGTCCTGCCAGGGGACGGCGGGAGAGAGACGCTGCTGTCCTTTCAGATGGCGCACCAGGGCCTCGGCTGTTTCTGCGCCGTATACGGTCAGTCCTTCAGCCAGAGTGGCTTCGGCGGCATTTTCGGCGGGCACATAAAGTGTTTTTATCCCGGCACGCTGGGCGGCCATAGCCATAGGCAGCACACCGCGCACCGGGCGCAGCGCGCCAGTCAAGGATAACTCGCCCAGAAAGGCGGCGTCCTGAGGCGGTGTGTCCAATTCACCTGCGGCGGTCATCAAGCCCAAAAAAATGGGCAGGTCGTACAGGGTGCCCTCCTTTTTGCGGCCGGCAGGAGCCAGATTGATGGTGATACGGCTGACAGGAAACTTGGCTCCGCAGTTTTTTACCGCCGCCCGCACCCGTTCGCGGGATTCGCGCACGGCGGCATCCGGCAGGCCGACCACGTCGAAAGCCGGCAGTCCGCCGGACAAAAAACACTCTACGCCGACCTCGTAGCCGGCGATGCCGGTCAGACCCAGGGAGCGAATGGAAACAACCATATGCACACAACTCCTTTGCAGCAGATGGGGTATTGCAAATTCAATCAATTTTATTTTACAACAATCCGGCGGACCCTGCAAGAACACATTTTTGGACAAAAAACAGAGATTCCGCCAGTGGCGGACAGAATGATAAAAATTTAACAATTTTAGGGAAAATATCCCAGTCAAAATTGGGGAAAATGAAAAATAATCATAGACACTTATGCAAATTTGTGGTATGGTATATAATAGTATTCTATCAAGTTAAAGCACGAAATAGCGGTTTATTGGTGCTTTGCAAGCATTTTTATAAGGAGAGTGAAGCGTTTTGATTAAAAGAGCGATGAAAACGATGGACGGCAATACGGCTGCTGCCCATGTCGCTTATGCGTTTACCGAAATCGCCGCGATTTATCCGATCACGCCGTCTTCGGTCATGGCAGAATGTGTGGACAAATGGTCCGCCAACGGCCGGCTGAATCTGTTCGGCCAAACGGTCCGTGTGGCCGAGATGCAGTCCGAAGGCGGTGCGGCCGGCGCAGTCCACGGATCCCTGACTGCCGGCGCCCTGACGACTACGTTTACCGCATCCCAGGGCCTGCTGCTGATGATCCCCAACATGTACAAGATTGCCGGAAGCCAGCTGCCCAGCGTGATCCATGTATCTGCCCGCGCGCTGGCCACTCATGCGCTGTCCATCTTCGGCGATCACACCGATGTCATGGCCTGCCGTCAAACGGGTTATGCTTTGCTGTGCTCCAACAATCCGCAGGAAGTCATGGATCTGGCGGCTGTGGCTCATCTGGCCACGCTGAAGGGAGAAGTTCCTTTCCTGCACTTCTTCGACGGATTCCGCACATCCCATGAGATTCGCAAGGTGGCGGCCTGGGACTATAACGATCTCAACGACATGCTCGACCCTGCGCTGATCAAGCGTTTCCGTGCCAAATCCTTGAACCCCGATCATCCTGTGCTGCGCGGCAGCGCTCAAAATCCGGATATTTTCTTCCAGGCCCGTGAAGCAGCAAACAGCTACTATGATGCACTGCCCGCCGTGGTGCAGGAGACCATGGATCAAATCAACGAACGCATCGGCAGCAGCTATCACCTGTTTGACTACTATGGCTCTCCCACGGCGAAAACCGTGATGATTGCCATGGGTTCCGTCTGCGATGCGGCGGAAGAGGTCATCGACTATATCAATGCCAAAAATAAGGAAGAGCAGGTAGGCCTGATTAAGGTGCGCCTGTATCGCCCCTTCTCTATTGAGCATTTCCTGGCGCAGATCCCCGATACCTGCAAGAATATTGTGGTGATGGATCGCTGCAAAGAGCCGGGCGCTCCCGGCGAACCGCTTTACCTTGACGTGGTGCGTGCTCTGAACGGTAGCGCCAAAGCCGGCGTGCGCGTAGTGGGCGGCCGTTATGGGCTGGGAAGCAAAGATACAACGCCCGGCGGTATCTTGGCGGCGTTCAAAAATGCTGCTGCCGAAACGCCGGTCAACAGCTTTACCATCAACATCAATGACGATGTCACCGGATTGTCCCTGCCTATCGAGGAAGAGCCGGATGTAGCCGCGCAGGGTACCATTGCCTGTAAGTTCTGGGGTCTTGGCAGTGATGGTACGGTCGGCGCCAATAAGAACTCCATCAAGATCATCGGCGACCATACAGATATGAACGTGCAGGCCTATTTTCAGTACGACTCCAAAAAGTCCGGCGGCGTCACCATTTCCCACCTGCGCTTCGGCAAAAAGCCCATCAAGTCCACGTACTATGTCACCAAAGCGGACTTTGTGGCCTGCCACTGCCCGGCCTATATCGAAAAATATGACATCGTGCAGGACATCAAGAAGGGCGGAACTTTCCTGCTTAACTGTGACTGGCTGCCTGAGGATCTGGAGGAGCACCTGCCTGCTGCCGTAAAACGGTATCTGGCCAAGAACAAGATTGAATTCTATACTTGCGACGCCATTAAGTTGGCCCGCGACATTGGCTTGGGCGAGCGCACCAACATGGTGCTCCAGTCCGCGTTCTTTAAGCTGGCCAATATTATCCCCATTGGTGACGCAGTGGAGTATATGAAAGACGCAGTGGTCAAAACCTACGGCCATAAGGGCGAGTCCATCGTCAATATGAACTGTGAGGCCATTGATGCAGGTCTCAATGCTCTGCGCAAGATCGAAATCCCCGAAGAGTGGAAAACCGCAAAGGATAAGAAGGCTAAGGTACAGATCGATACGGATCGGCCCGATCTGGCAGCTTTTGTAGAAAAGGTCATGATTCCTGCCAATGCCATGCGCGGCGACGAAATCCCGGTTTCTGTCATGAAAGAAGTCTGCCCTGGCGGAACCCTGCCGCAGGGTACGTCCCAGTTTGAGCGCCGTGGTATTGCGGTAGACGTCCCCACTTGGGTGCCCCGTCACTGCATCCAGTGCAACCGCTGCGTGATGGTGTGCCCGCATGGTGTGCTCCGTTCTTATGCCGTCAGTGCTGAGGAGCTTTCCGGCGCTCCCGAAAAGACCAAGACAGCACCTATGATTGGAAAGGGCATGGATAAGTATAAGTTTGCCATTACCGTTTCGCCGGTAGACTGCACCGGTTGTGGTTCCTGCTCCAATGTGTGCCCGGCCAAGAACAAAGCCCTCGACATGATGCCCTATGAAGAAGAAACCGAGCAGCAGGAGATTTACGATTATGCTCTCAAGCATTTTACCGATAAAGACTTGCGGTTCCCCGACAATTTGACCAGAGAGGCGCAGTTCCACCGTCCGCTGCTGGAGTTTTCCGGTGCCTGCGGCGGCTGTGGTGAAACGCCTTATGCCAAGCTGGTGACCCAGCTGTTCGGTGATCATATGTATATTGCCAACGCTACGGGCTGCTCGTCCATCTGGGGCGGCAGCGCACCCTCTACGCCGTATACGGTAAACAGTCAGGGCCGCGGCCCCGCCTGGGAAAACTCCCTCTTCGAGGACAATGCCGAGTTTGGTTATGGTATGAAACTGGCTGTGCGTCAGCGCCGGGCCAAACTGCACAGTGTCATTACAGAGCTGGCTAAGAATATGGCCTTTGCCGAAATTGCGAACCGCTGGCTGGCTGAGCGGGACGACTATGCAGCTTCCCGTGAACTGGGCGATAAGCTGGTGGCAAAGTGCGAAAAGAATACCGATCCGGCCTATGCCGAGCAGTGCAAATATATTTTGGATCACAAAGATATGCTGGCCTATAAGTCTGTATGGATTTTTGGCGGCGACGGCTGGGCCTATGATATCGGTTACGGCGGTTTGGATCATGTGCTGGCTTCCGGCTTGAATGTGAACGTGCTGGTATTTGACACTGAAGTGTATTCCAATACTGGCGGTCAGGCGTCCAAAGCGACACCCACAGCAGCCACCGCGCAGTTTGCAGCCTCCGGCAAACTGATTAAGAAAAAAGATCTGGCGGCCATTGCCATGTCTTATGGCTATGTGTATGTGGCGCAGGTGGCCATGGGTGCCGACTATGAGCAGTGTATGAAAGCCTTTATCCAGGCGGAGCATTACGATGGGCCGTCGCTGATCATTGCTTATGCTCCCTGCATCAATCATGGTATCAAGGCCGGCATGAGCAAATCCATGACGGAAATGGAAAATGCGGTCAAGGCCGGTTACTGGCACTTGTTCCGCTATGATCCGCGCCGTGATACCAATCCGTTTCAGCTTGACAGCAAGGAGCCGAACGAAAGCTACCGCCGTTTTGTGATGGGCGAGCATCGTTATTCCTCGCTAACCATTACGTTCCCTGAACGTGCAAAAGAGCTGATGGCTGTGGCGGAAAAGCAGGCAAAGAACCGCTATCTGTCGCTGAAAAAGCGCGCAAAAGAAGATTAATTTTGGAAAAGCCCCCACTGGTCTATGGCCGGTGGGGGGCTTTGTTTTTAAATAACAAATCAGTACGATATAAAAGTTAACCAGATTCTTCCAGCCTCTGTCTACCATGTCTACCGGATGTCTACCCAAATGGGAAAGAAAAACAGCTGGGGGACAAGAGATAGAAGAAAGGCAGCGGCAGCGTCTGCCGGAGA
>QFCE01001018.1_pt1 | contig 30191 bp, 32 predicted proteins | sample 5346091 | NCBI WGS metagenome assembly QFCE01 (sample SAMN09062252, study PRJNA434731) | Human gut metagenome, whole genome shotgun sequencing project. | isolation source: stool timepoint A chromium assembly | host: Homo sapiens | collected 2015 | reverse complement strand
CCCAACGCAAAAAAAACAGTGACGGAATATACTTCCCGTCTGCAAACCGAAATCTTTCCCGATCTTCGGGTTGGCTGCGTACACGGGAAGATGAAATCTTCCGAAAAAGAACGCATCATGGCCGCTTTTGCCGCAGGGACACTGGATATCCTGGTATCCACCACCGTGATCGAAGTGGGGGTGGATGTTCCAAACGCCACTATCATGGTCGTGGAAAACGCCGAACAATTCGGCCTGTCCCAGCTGCACCAGCTGCGGGGCCGGGTGGGCCGCGGAACCGAAAAATCCTACTGCATCCTGTTTTCTGACGCCCGCAGCGAGAACACCAAAACGCGCCTGCGGGCCATGACGGAAACCAACGACGGGTTCCGAATCGCCCAGCAGGATCTGGAACTGCGCGGCCCTGGCGACTTTTTCGGGCAGCGACAGCACGGCCTGCCCAGTTTGAAAGTAGCGGACCTTCACTGCGACCTGGAACTGTTGCATACCGCCCGCCGTGCTGCCGACGAACTGCTCGCCGCCGATCCTGATTTGAAGGACGAGGCGCACCGCGGCATCGCCGACAAAATCCGCGCGCTGTTCCAAAGCGCGGAGGGATCGCTGAATTGATACTCAAGCGGCTTCGGTCTATAAAAAAGCGCCGTTTCCCCAAGGGGGAAACGGCGCTTTTCGCCTGTTGCTGTTTTATTCGATAATACTGTCCATATCGCAGAGGCTATTGAGTTCCTCGTCGGCATAGTCGTCCTCTTCGCAGCGTTTGCAGGGGCATTTCATCTTCAATTCCGCAAAGAAATCGCAGATTTCTTCCTTGTATCTGAGAATAAGCAGCACACCGGCCACCACCGCGCCGATCAGCGCTGCCAGCGCCGCCAAAAGCTTCAGCAGATCCTTCATATCACGATCCATAACTGATCCCTCCGTTCCATGTCAACATAGATAGTATTCGTAGTATGATTGTATATTTTACACTCCTTGCCGCCAAAATACAATCTATTTTTGAAAAATATCCCACCGGCTTCCCCTTGTTCTTTCCACTCTTTTACTGTATAATATAAGATATTATTTTATGCTGTGAAAAGTGTGGCTGTGTTTCCCCGCCCCTCCGCTTCGTAGCCCGGGCCGGCGGAGCGATGCCGCTTTGGATCGAATGTTGAAACGAAAGGACGGTCCCCTATGATAAAGATGCAGTCGGAAAAGGGCGAGATCATCATCAGCAGCGCAGTGTTCACCAATATCACCGGCGCCGCCGCCACAAATTGCTTCGGCGTCAAAGGCATGGCCTACCGCTCCATGACCGATGGCCTGGTGCACCTTTTGCGCCATGAGGCCATGGGAAAAGGCGTGAAGGTCACATACAACGACGACAGCAGCATCTCCATCGAGCTTCATATCATTGTGGAGCACGGTGTGAATGTCACCGCCGTCTGCCGTGCCATCATGAACGAGGTTCGTTATGTGGTTCAGCAGAATACAGGCGTGATCGTGCGCTCGGTGGACGTCTGCGTGGATTCCATCACTTTGTGAGGAACAGCACTGCTTTGAAAGGAAGGTCTCATCTGTGAAAGATAAAGTAGACGGCGCTCTGCTCAAGGAGATGGTGCTGTTCGGTGCAGCCTCTATCTCTCTGGAAAAGCAGAGTATCAACGATTTGAACGTATTCCCCGTGCCCGACGGCGACACCGGCACGAATATGAGCCTCACCATCGGCAACGCCGCCGCCGAGCTGCGCAAAAAAGCGCCCGCCACGGTGGAGGAAACGGCCAAAATTACGGCCAGCGCCCTGCTGCGCGGCGCCCGGGGCAATTCTGGCGTGATCTTATCCCTTTTGTTCCGCGGCATTTCCCGCAGCCTGAAAGGGCAGGCTGCCATGGACGGTGTGTCCCTGGCCAACGCGCTGCAGGAAGGTGTCGCCGCGGCTTACAGCGCTGTAATGAAGCCCGCCGAAGGTACGGTGCTCACCGTTTCCCGCCTGGCTGCCAAGCGCGCCGTAGAAGCCGCCACGGAACACAACAGCGCAGAGTACGTGCTTCAGGCCGCCATTGAGGAGGGCCAGCTGGCCTTGGCTGACACCGTCAACCAGAACCCGGTACTCAAAAAAGCCGGTGTGGTGGATGCCGGCGGCAAAGGCTTCCTCGTCATTCTCAGCGGCATGCTTTCATGCCTGCGCGGCGAGCCGATGCCCGAGGGTGCTGATGAAGATCAGCCGGCGGCCAGCATCCAGGACAAAGCGGATTTTGAATCCATTGATACCGAAAGCATCACATTTGCCTTTGACACCGTTTATATCGTGCGCAAAAAGAGCGAAACTGTGGATCTCGCCCCTCTGCGCGCCTATCTTGACAGCATCGGTGACAGCCTGGTTATCGGTGAAGACGACGAGTCTTTCAAAGTGCATGTGCACACCAATATCCCCGGCGAAGCACTCACGGAGTCCCAGAAGTACGGCACACTGGAGCTGGCAAAGATCGAAAACATGCGCACGCAGCACGACGATCTGGCCGCCGGCCGCCATGTGCAGAGTACGGACGATCTGGATCAGATCGAAAAAGAGCTGGAAGGCAATGGTACCGTCGAAGACAGCCAGCGGCACGTCGCCGCGCCGGAAAAGAAATATGGTTTCATCTCTGTCTGTGCCGGCGACGGAATCGCCAGTGTGTTCCGGGATTTGGGCTGCGACGGCATCATCAGCGGCGGCCAGACGATGAACCCTTCCACCGAAAGCATTCTCGACGCCATCGACCGGACCCCGGCCGAAGTGGTCTTTGTGCTGCCCAATAACAAAAACATTATCATGGCTGCTCAGCAGTGCCAGCACCTGTCCGATAAGCAGATCGTCGTGATCCCGTCGGCCAGCGTGCCTCAGGGTATGGCCGCCATGCTGGCCGTGGACACCGAAAGCGGCACCGAAGCCATTGAAACAGCAATGAACGAAGCCATTGCCCGCGTCATCACAGCCCAGATCACATACGCCGCCCGCGACTCAGATATCGACGGTTTTGCCATCAAAGCCGGCGAATATCTGGCATTAAAGGAAAACAACCTCTTTGGCAGCGATACCGACATTGCCGTCCTGCTGGAAAAACTGGCCGACACCGCCAAAGAGCAGGATGCCGAATTTATCACTATGTTCTACGGCAGCGACGTTAGTGAAGAAGATGCGCAAAAAGCTGAAGCAATCTTTGCCGCAGCCTGTCCGGATGCAGAAGTTTCCCTGCTGCCCGGCGGCCAGCCTGTATATTATTATATCATTTCCATTGAATAAGAAACGAGGGGCTTTCGCCCCTCGTTTCCGGCCTCGCCCTAAAAAAAGAAAAACGGAGGTAATTTTTATGAATCCGCGCATTATGATCCTGATTTCCGTCATCGCACTGCTGTGCATGTTCTTCTTCGGCGTGAACCTTTTCCTGCAGGGAAAAGGCATCATGTTCCTGCTGATCCCCATCGCCATGGCCATTTTCATTTTTTATGGCTATTTCAACAGTACCCGGAAATGATGAACCGCAGATTTTTCGCTCTGAGCCTGTGTGCCTGCCTGCTGCTGGCAGGCTGCGGCGCACCGGGCGCTGCAGCCGGTTCCGCACCGGAGTCTGCCCCTCCCCAGCAGGAAGAAACGCTTTCAACGCCTTACGCGGTGGACTTCCGTCTGACCAGCGGCCATCACACAGCCGGTATCGACTTTCCCGCCGGCGTGTATGATCTGGAAGCAATTCAGTGGTGTGGTACAGTGACCAGCAGCAACGACGCCATTTCCCTGGATATGGGTACCCCGGAATACAACACCGACGGCCAGAGCCATTATGAGCAAGCAGCTGAAGGCGTCGATCTGCCTGCCGGTACCGTACTGTCACTGTCTGGGGGCGTGACATTGCGTTTAACCTGCCCCGACGCCGACCCGGCCCCCCTGATGCCCAGAGAACAGGATATCACAGAGGATGTAAAGCTTACGCCCGGAAAATATACCGCCGGCGCCGATTTCCCCGCAGGCGTATATGATTTTACCGCGCTCAACGGCGTGGGCAATGTGGAAAGCAGCAATATGCACGACGGTGGTATCTGTGACGTCATGGGTACCACATGGCGTATTGCCGAGGGCTTCGGATTCTGTAACCAGAAATACGAAAATATATCTTTGCCGGAAGGCACCGCGCTTAATATCTCCGGCGTTGACCTGCTGCTGACCCCCAGCGAATAAAAAAGCGGACGGCCTGTGCAAATGCACAGGCCGTCCGTTTTTCTTCATAATTACTCTACCACATGGATCCAGCCCTTGGGCGCTTCGATGCGACCCATCTGAATCCCCGTCAGCGTATCATACAGCTTCTGTGTAACAGGCCCCATTGTTTCCATACCCGCAGGGAAACAGATCTCCTGGCCGTGATCCACAATCCTGCCCACAGGCGAAATCACAGCGGCGGTGCCGCACAGGCCGCACTCGGCAAAATCCTTCACCTCGTCAAAAGCAATCTCCCGCTCTTCCGCTTCCAAGCCCAGATACTCCTTGGCCACATACATCAAGCTGCGGCGGGTGATGGAGGGCAGGATACTGTCAGACTTGGGCGTGACCACCTTGCCATCCTTCGTCACAAAAAGGAAATTCGCGCCGCCGGTCTCCTCCACCTTGGTATGGGTGGCTGCGTCCAGATACATGTTTTCATCGTACCCTTCAGCGTGGGCCGTTACGATAGCATGCAAACTCATGGCATAGTTCAGGCCGGCCTTGATATGGCCGGTGCCATGGGGCGCAGCACGGTCAAAATCAGACACGCGGATGGTCAGAGGCTTGACGCCGCCCTTAAAGTAAGGCCCCACGGGCGTGGCAAACACACGGAACTGATATTCATCGGCAGGTTTTACCCCGATAACAGCATTGGTGCCGAACATATAGGGGCGCAGATACAGCGTGGCGCCGGAGCCGTAAGGCGGCACCCAGGCGGCATTGGCACGCACCACCTGCTCCACCGCCTCCACAAACTTTTCTTCGGGATACACAGGCATTTCCAGGCGGCGGGCAGAATCCGCCATGCGGGATGCATTCAGATCCGGGCGGAAAATAACGATGCGGCCGTCTTCCGTTGTATAGGCTTTCATGCCCTCGAACACCGTTTGGGCATACTGGAGCACGCCAGCACATTCATTGATGGTAACCTGATCGTCTCCGGTCAGCGCGCCTTTATCCCAAGCGCCGTCTTTATAGTTGGAAACAAAGCGCTTGTCTGTTTCCAAATAGCTAAAGCCCAAATTGCTCCAATCGATGTTTTTCTTTTCCATGGTGTTTTCCTCTCCTGTCCTCGTAGGGAAAGGCGGCAAGGCGGCGCAAAGCTGCAGCCCACTGCGATTTCCTGCCGAAATTGATTATGGTTATTGTAACACCACCAACGAAAAAGTCAAGGAAAGATAGAAGAATCAGCAGATTGGATAAGGATATTCCCGCTCTATTTTTCCTTTTTGCGCACTTTTCTGGAGTACAGCGCTGCATACCGGCAAAAGCGCGCCAGTGCACATGGTTGTGCACTGGCGCGCTCATCACACAGAAAAAGTCAAATGCGGTGCTTTTGCTTCAGATCGCTTTCCTGTAAGAGATGTCTCTCTGTTTTCTCAGCCTTCCGGCAGAGCATTATAATTGGAAGCTTCGTCCAGAACGTCTACAATATCCACGATTTGAGCGCCGGCAGGCGGTTCCACTGCGGGCTGCGCATTGGCCTGCACCGTTTTGGCGGACAGATCAAAGCTCAGTTTGAGATCACCGCCCAAATCCATGTCCATATTCATGGTAGTGTTCGTACCGTCCTCACGCACGTTCATCTGCAGCGTCATCCCGTCCATACCGTCGTCAATCGTCATTTCCATCTTCATACCTACAAGACGGTCCCCGCTGGTCTGATACGTCATTTTGATTTGGCCGAGAACGCTGGAATTGTCCCCCAGCGCCCAATTCACAGTGTAGTTACTGCCGCTTTTGGCCATAGCCTGGTCGGACAGCAACGCGCAAAGCGCTTCCGCTGAGGTCTGCAGCATCTCGTAATCATAGGCGGCGCTGGTCAACTCCAGATCCGAGAGCATCGACACCATCAGTTCCCTGAAACCGGCGTATTCACCCAGCATTTCTTCCATACCCTGCAGATAGGCCTGGTAATCGAAACCGCCGGCCTCGCTCAGTTTGGCCAGATCCATAAGGTACCAAACATTTCCATCGCCCAAGCCTTCGCCGATCATAGCCAGCAACAGAGGGCAGTCAATGGTGAAATAAATCTTCCCGGATTCCAGATCCATACGTGTTTCCACTGCAGCCTGGCTCAGTTTTTTCAGTTCGGCTTTGTCTGCGGCGCTCAGCTCAGATCCCTCCGCAAACAGGGCAAACAGTTCTGCAAAATCCATTTCCATCTGCAGCTCTGCCTTGGTATCTGTGGAAATACCGCTGAACGTGGCGGAGAGCGGATACGTCTGCGTCTTCCCCTGCCCATCGGGCAGCGTCATTTCCAGAGCCATCTGCCCGGTAGTCTTTGCAGGGTTGGGTACTTCTCTTTCCAGATCTGCCCGAACCCAACCGTCCAGATTGTCAAACGTAGCGTCGCCCAGCAGGGTTTCCACATCCACAATCATCACCGTATGTTCATCGCCGTCCCAGCCCACAGCGCAGGAAAACGCTTCTGCCGCAAAACGCACTGGCACATAGGTACGGCCGCCTTTGCTGTAAGGCGCCACATCCATCGTAAGCTCTTGTTCCTGGCCGTCTTTGGTTACCTCGGCCTTGGTGCTGTCCAGCGTCATGACCACAGTGGTGTCGCCTTTGACCGCGGTAACACTTTTGTCCGCCTGATCCCAGGTCACCTCAGCACCCAACGCTTCAAAAGCAGCACGCACAGGAATAAAGGTGCGCCCGTTTTTCGATTCCGGCTCAGCATCGGGGAACGTCACTTCCTGGCCGTTCACCTGCACCGTAATACCGGAAGGCACAGCCCATGCGCTGACCGAAAGAACACTGACCATCATCGCCGCAGTACACAGCGCAGCAACAATTTTTTTGTATGTTTTCATTGGGATTGCTCCTTTCCATTTCTTCTATTTACAGTGTAAGGGGCTTAAGCTTTTTGGTCAATTTGGAAAATTGACCAAAAAACAGGACTGTTTTTTGCCCCGCCATAATGCGGCAAAACCGCGGAGGCTTGCTCAACCTCCTGCGGTTTTTTAAAGATTCGACCAATCGATCACATGCTTGTTTTTGGTAAAATATTCCACACCAGAATACACCGTCGTGACCAAAATAATCCCCCAGCACACCGTATTCAATACCGGCGGGATCGGCAGCAGCATCAGGATAATACATACCATGGTGGAGGCAGTCTTTACCTTGCCCGACCAGGCCGCCGCGATGACCTTTCCCTCTGTAGCTGCAATCATGCGCAGCCCGCTGACCGCCAGCTCCCGCGCCAGCACCACCGCCAGTACCCAGGCCGGCATCTGGCCCCAGGATACAAACATAAGCATAGCCGTCATCACCAGGACCTTATCTGCCAGAGGATCCATAAATTTTCCGAAATCCGTCACCAGATTCCGGCTGCGGGCAATGTACCCGTCCAGGAAGTCCGTAAAGCTGGCTATGGCAAACAGGGCCAGCGCAACATACCGGCATCCTTCAAAATCCGCATACAAAACGATCACAAAAGCCGGGATCATCACCACCCGGAGCATGGTCAGTTTATTGGCAAGATTCATGTTACTTGTCTCCTTTTGCGCAATAGGGCACCTCTTTCCAGTACCACCACTTCAATTTTTCCGGATCCGGCACCGGATGCTCAGCATAATAGACGGCAAGACGGTAGACATACAGGGCGCAGCGGTCCTCCTGGAATCCCTTCCGCCGGCAGTCCAGGCAGTACAGCTCCTCCGGATCACGGCCCACAAGATCCGCAATGCAGCGGATACCAATTGCCTGCATGGCCTGCTCAATGCGCGCTCCCACACCGGGAATCTTCCGCAGATCGCTCATGCTTCAGATTTGTACGGCCTCGCCGGTCATGTCACCGTCCATACTGCCGGTAATGCGCACCGGAACAAAGGCCCCAGGGACAAGATCCTCTTCGGCAGTAAAATACACATGGCCGTCCACATCGGGAGAATCGGCATAGCTACGGCCCACATACATCTGAGCCTGTCCGTCGAAGCCCTCGCAAAGGATCTCCACCGTGTCGCCCAGCCAGCTTTCATTGAACTCATCCATCACGCGGGATTGCAGGTCCACCAGCAGTTCCACACGACGGTTGGCCTCCTCTTCATCGACCCGGTTTTCCATGGCGGCAGCAGGTGTTCCCTCCTCTGGAGAATAGGGAAATACCCCCGCCCGTTCAAACTTCTGCTCCCGCAGAAAATCGCAAAGCTCTTCAAACGCCGCTTCATCTTCATAAGGCAGGCCGGCAATGATGCTGGTGCGCAGCACCAGTCCCGGAATGCGCGCGCGTAGCCGTGCAAACAGCTCGGCAAGATACGCTTTGTCCCCCCGGCGGTTCATGGCTTTGAGCACAGCGTCGCTGCAGTGCTGAATGGGAATGTCCAGATAGGGCAGAATTTTCTTTTCCGCTGCCACCACATCGATCAGTTCTGCAGTAATTTCGTCGGGATAGAGGTAATGCAGCCGGATCCAGTGGATACCACTGATGCCGCACAGTTTGCGCAGCAATTCCGGCAGTTTGTGCGCGCCGTAGCAATCCAGACCATAGCGGGTAATATCCTGCGCAATGACAATCAGTTCTTTCACACCGCTGCGGGCAAGTTCCTCCGCCTCCGCCACGATATTCTCCATCGGACGGCTGCGGTATTTTCCGCGCAGAGAGGGAATCACACAATAGGAACAGTGGTTGTCGCACCCTTCCGCAATGCGCAGATAAGCGCTGTATTCCGGCGTGGCCAGGATACGGTCGCCCTCATCCACCGGTGCATCAATGCTGCCAAAATACTTTGGTGTGCCGCCAGCCATCACTTCTTCCAGCGCATCCACAATATCCACATAACTGCCGCAGCCTAAAACGCCGTCCACCTCGGGCAATTCTTCCAGAATCTGCTCGCCGTAACGCTGGGACAGACACCCCGTTACCAGAATCTTCCTGATTTGCCCTCCTGCTTTCAGCGCAGCCATCTGCAGAATGTTGTCAATTGCTTCAGACTTGGCACTGTCAATAAAACCGCAGGTATTGATCACCACAACGTCGGCTCCCTCCGGCGTTTTCAGCAGGGTATGGCCGCTGTCACGCACCAGGGCCATCATCTGTTCACAATTAACCAGATTTTTCGCACACCCCAAGGATATAAACAATACTTTCAAACCTATGTCTCTCCTTCAATCGGCAGGCGCGGAGCGCTCAAACCATGGTATAGCGGCCACCTTTGCGCTTGTGGGGCTTTGGATCCTCCGCCGGATAGCCCAGCGTCAGGGCCGCAACAAATTCACCGCGGCCGGCGGCAAAACCCGCCTCAAAAAGTCCGGCGCAGTCCACATGGTTGGGCGCGCCGATCCAGCAGGAGCCAACGCCTCGGTTCCACGCCGCCAACTGCATATTCTCAATGGCGGCGGAAATGCTTTCGATAACATTATCCCGGCCCTCCGCGCCGTAGGGCTTATCGGCATACACCAGCACGCAGGCCGGCGCGCCGCCCAGCGTTACCAGAAAATTGTTCGTCTCTGTGATAACTTCCGGGTGATCATGGAACTGCTTTTGCAGGATTGGGTTAAACCGCAGTGCCACGACCGACATGACAGCCCGCACCTGAGTCATTTTCTCCGGCGTGCGCACCACCACAAAATACCAGGGCTGCAAATTCAGCCCCGAAGGGGCGTACAGTCCGGCCTCTACGATCTCTTGGAGCACCTCATCGGACACATTCACCGCCCGGTATTTGCGGATACTGCGCCGCTCCAACAGCACTTTCAACGCATCCATACTTTTTATTCCTCCTCCCAATCCTCTGCGTCCAGACGGCGCAGGGCACTTTTGATATCTTCCCACTGAAATCCCCGGCGGCGCAGCGCGTCGCACAGGCGTCTGCGCATTTTATCATCCAGCGGCGCAGCACGCAGCCTGGAGCGTATGTACGCGTCGATCGCCTCGGTGCTCTCACTGCATTCCGACGCGATCGCCTCATCCCACAGCTCCCGCGGCACACCCCGCCGATACAACTCGTCGCGCATTTTGGCCGGGCCATAGCGCAGCCCCGCATAATGCCGCACTACGCTTTTGGCATAACGCAAATCATCCAGAGCACCGATCTCCTCCAGCCAGTCCGCCGCCGCGCAAGCATCCTCCTCGCTTTCGCCCTTTTGTATCAGGCGTCTGCACAGTTCCTTTTTGGACAGCGCACGCACACCGATCATCTCTGCTGCCCGGTTCCGGGCGCCGGAACGCCCGGCGGCCGCGCGCAGAGCGCGCAGCTCCTCCGCCGAAAGCACCCGCCCCGGATACAAAGAAAAGGTCAACGCCTCCTGCTCAGTGGCTTTCAGCATATCCCCGCTGTCCAGATACACCAGAATGCGGCCCTTTACATGGCGGGACGGCTCGATTTTACTGACCGTCATCCTCATCGTCAAAATCGTCGGCAGATACGTTCACCGGGCGGCCTGCGGCCCGGGCCGCTGCCTTGGACTGGTTGCTCATCAGTTTGTAAAAATCCCGTCGGATATCCGCGTCCAGCTTTTCGGCCACCTCGGGATTATCCCGCAGATACTGCTTGGCTGCATCACGGCCCTGGCCAATGCGCACTTCGCCCATAGAGAACCAGGAGCCGGACTTCTGCACCAGGTCGAGCTTGACGCCTAAATCCACCATTTCTCCCCAACGGGAAATGCCCTCGCCGTACATAATGTCAAATTCCGCTTCGCGGAACGGCGGAGCCACCTTGTTTTTGACCACCTTGGCCCGGGTGCGGTTTCCGATGATCTCGCTGCCGGACTTGAGAGCCTCGATCCGGCGCACCTCGATACGCACGGAGGAATAGAATTTCAGCGCACGGCCACCGGTGGTGACCTCAGGGTTTCCGTACATCACGCCCACTTTCTCGCGCAGCTGATTAATGAAAATCACAATACAGTTGGTCTTATTGATCGCGCCGGTCAGCTTACGCAGAGCCTGACTCATCAGCCGGGCCTGGAGCCCCACATAACTGTCCCCCATTTCTCCTTCAATCTCCGCGCGGGGCACCAAAGCCGCCACGGAGTCCACCACCACAACGTCGATGGCGCCAGAGCGCACCAGTGCTTCCGTGATCTCCAGCGCCTGCTCGCCGGTATCCGGCTGAGAAATCAGCATATCGTCGATGTTCACGCCCAAAGCACGGGCATAAGTGGGATCCAGCGCGTGTTCAGCGTCCACAAAGGCCGCTTCGCCGCCTTTTTTCTGGGTTTCTGCCACAATGTGCAGTGCCAGCGTCGTTTTGCCCGAGGATTCCGGACCGTAAATCTCAATAATACGGCCCTTGGGCACGCCGCCGATCCCCAGCGCCAAATCCAGCGCCAGAGAGCCGGTGGGAACCGCTTCCACATTGGCGTGCAGGTTTTCGCCCAGCCGCATGATGGAGCCTTTTCCGTACATTTTTTCAATTTGCTGCATCGCCGTTTCAATGGCGCGCTTTTTATCCGATGCGGGCGCCGCCTGCTCCACCGGCGCTGATGCCTTTGCCTTTCCTGCCATTTGTGTCATCCTTTCTGTTTTCGATTGCCGCAGCGCGCCCTCAGATTTCCGTGCAGCGCGTTCCCGCAATTACCCGGGAAATCCCCTGCGTATCTTCATAAAGTTCCAAATCGCCGAACCCCTCCGACCGCAGCAGCCGCATCACAGCGTCCGCTTCGCCGATGCCCAGTTCAAACAGCAACCGCCCGCCGGGCAGCAACGCCTCTTTCCACCGGGCCGCAATGGCGCGGTAAAACTTCAGCCCATCGGCTCCGCCGTCCAGCGCCAGATGCGGCTCATACTCCCGCACGGAAGGATCCAGTCCCGCCAAATCTCCCGTGGGAATATAGGGCGGATTGGATACAATGCATTGAAATGCATCAAACTTCGCGCCGGGGGGGGCCAGAGCGTCCGCCTGCAGCACTGCGATGCGGCTCTGCAAATGGTTGAGCCTTGCATTGGTGCGCGCAACGCGCAGCGCTTCTTCCGAGCAGTCCGCCAGCACCACGCGGCAGTCCGTCCGCTGCGAAGCAATCGCCAGCCCTACGCAGCCGCTGCCGGTACACAAATCCAGCACCCGGGCGCCGGGATAATCCTTCAGATAGTCGATCGCCTGCTGGGCCAGCACCTCGGTGTCACTGCGGGGAATCAGCACATGCTCGTTAACAATCAGCGGCAGGCCGAAAAACTCCCATTCGCCCACAAGATAGGCCACCGGTTCGCCCTGCAGCCTGCGCTGCAACAGCGCGCTCACACGCGCTTCAATCTCCGGGGTAGCGTACAGCCGGTTGTCCCGGTAAAATTCCTCTTTATTTTTGTCCGCAGCGCAGCAGACAATTTCCCGCGCTTCCAGCGCGGCGCTGTCCACTCCGTTTCGTTTCAGCGCGCGGCGCGTATCCAAATATAAATCGTTATAAGTAGACGGCATATTCCCGCCTGCTCCTTTCCGGCAGCCAACGCCGCCTGATGGTTCCGTCAAAGCACGCCGGTACGCGGCACGCCTTTTCACCAGCGGTCGCTGCCATGTTCTTCCGGCAGCACTGCCTTTAATGCTTCGATACCGACTTCGATCATGCTGTCGTCCGGCTCAAAAGTGGTAAAATTCTGCATCCAAAGTCCCGGCGCCCGGAGGATCCGGCAGAACACATTCTCATGGGCACCCACATAGCGGTTGAATTCATAAGTCACGCCCATCACCACCGGCAGCAGCAGCAAATGCAGCGCCATACGCAGCCATACATTGCTGATTTCCAGCGGCGTGAACAGCGCCACAGAAAGAATGATGGAAATAATAATGACCACAAACAGGAAACTCGTGCCGCAGCGCGGATGATGCCGCGGCTGCCTGCGCACATTTTCCACCGTCAGCTCCAAGCCGTTTTCGTAGCAGAAAATCGTCTTGTGTTCGGCTCCATGGTAGCAGAACACCCGCTGAATATCCTTCATGCGGGAACACAAAAACAGATATAATACAAAAATTGCCGCTTTCAGAACACCCTCAAGGATTCCCATGGTCCACAGGCCGATGCCGCCGGGCACCACCCGGTTTACAATGCCCACCAGGAAACTCGGCAAAAAGATGAACAGCAGCAGCGACAGCCCCACGCCTAAAAGGACGGACACAGTGAGCATAATATTCATCAGCTTCTCATCCGATACATGGCTGCTCAGCCATTGTTCCAATTTTCCGGGCGGTTCGCTTTCTTCTTCCTCCATTCCGGAGACTTCCGCCGAATACATCAGCGCTTTTACACCGTTGTACATCGACATGACAAAGGTGTAAATCCCCCGGAAAAACGGTATTTTCCAAAAGGCCGGCCTGCCTGCATTTTCCTCAATTTTACGATCCAGCGTCTCATCGGGTTTTCGTACCACAATGGCCCGCTTCTCCGGCCCCTGCATCAGGATACCCTCGATCAGTGCCTGACCACCGCAAGTGGTTTTATAGGGCGTATCGCAGCATCCCCATTTTTTCTGTTCTTTTGCCATGGCATAACTCCTTTGCGCTCTGCTGTTCAGTATACTATGCACTTCGTCTGTTTGCAAGAGAATCGCAAACTTTTGTTCTATTTTTATGAATTAGACTGTTTAAGCGGCAAGTAAATCTGCACAATGCAGCCGCCGCCTTCGGCGTTGCCGATCTCAAAACGTCCGCCGTGACGGGTAACAATCTCTTCCACCACCGCCAAACCGATGCCGCTGCCCCGGGCCTTGGAGCTTCCTTTGTAAAATTTCTGCTTGATGTAGGGAAGTTCCGCATCTGGAATGCCAGGGCCGTAATCCCGAATCGTCAAAACGACTGTTTCCGGCCCAACCCCAATGGCTGTATCAATCTGTCCGCCACTGCCGCCGTGCTTGGCCGCATTGTCCAGCAGATTGCAGAATACCTGCTTCAACCGCTCCGGATCGCCCTCGATGATGGGAAACTCCTCCAAGCCACCGTCGTCGTAACGCACTTCAATACCGTCCTGAGCAAACAGCTCCTTGTAAGTAAATACCGCATCCTCAAATTCCGCTTGGATATCCACCGGTTCCACTTCCAAGGTGAAGCGGCCGTCCTGCATACGGGAAAACTGCAGCAGCTCCTCCACCATATTCGTCAGTCGGCGGGATTCTTTCAGAATAATGCCCACGCCCCGGCGCAGCTGAACGGGATCGTTGCTGGTATCGCCCAACAGCGTTTCACCCCAGCCGTTGATCGCTGTCAGCGGCGTGCGCAGTTCATGGGACACTGAGGAAATGAATTCCCGCTGCATTTTCTCATTCTGACTAATCTTGGAGGACATCTCATTGATGCTGTCCACCAGCGCGCCGATTTCCTCGTGATAGGTATTCTCGATCTGCAGCCCGTAACTGCCGGAGGAAATGTGCTGCACCGCCTCCGTCACTTCCGCCACAGGCTCCACAATTTTACGGATAAACACCATATTGATGCAGTAAACCATCACCAACAGCGCCATGCCCACGCCGAAAATTACAGCACAGTTGACCAGAATCTGCTGATCGACCAATCGCGCGGAGGTCACATAGCGCATAGCGCCAATCGATACACCATCATAAGTCAGCGGACAGGAAACGGCAATAATTTTCTCATTGGTATGCCCGTCGCTGCCCACATACATTCCAAGATTTCCGGCCAGAGCCGCCGTAATGTCCGATGTCCCCGGAGAAATGCCCGCCGTAAAATTATAGGACGACACCTCAATTTTACCGTTGGCGTCGATGAACTGCAGCTCGATCTTATCTTTGTCCGAAAAATTCTGCGTATAGCTGTACGCCAGGGCGTAATATTCATCATCCCCTGACAGGGGCGAGCGGTTCATAAAACTGACCGCCGCTTTGGCCTGCGCTATCAGCGCATTCTGCACCGTATTGTAATAATATGTGGCGATACTGGCCGAAAACAGACCGCAGACCATCAGCATGATCGCCGCTACAACACTCATGCTGTTCGCCATCCAGCGCTGGCGCAGGCCGTGTACTTTTCTCTTAACATGGATTTTCATGCTCCTGCGCCTCTTTTCCTGTTCTCCCGGCCCGCATCAGTACTTCGCGCCGCGTTTCGGTGTTCTGCGCTTAAAAGCCCCATTTATAGCCATACCCCCACACAGTGGTGATATAGGTGGGATTCTGCGGGTTATCTTCAATCTTCAGCCGCAGCCGCCGGATGTTCACATCCACGATTTTGACTTCACCGAAATAGTCGTGTCCCCAGACCATATCCAGAATCTCTTCCCGGGACAGGGCCTTTCCCGGATTTTCCATAAACATTTTCATAATGGTGTATTCCACCTGCGTCAGCTTGATGCGCTGACCGTTTTTCTCCAATGTGCGGTTGCGGGTGTTCAGCAGGAATGGATCCTTACGGATTTCCCCCTCCGGCACCTCCTCCACATCGCCGCCGGCCCTGCGGAACAGCGCGTCCACCCGGGCAGTCAGCTCCGCAGGGGAAAATGGCTTGGTCACATAGTCGTCTGCGCCGGTCATCAGGCCGGTCACTTTGTCCATTTCCTGCGCGCGGGCGGTCAGCATGATAATTCCAATTTTGGTATTGGTGGCCCGGATTCGGCGGCAAACCTCAAACCCGTCAATGCCCGGAAGCATCACATCCAGCAACGCCACCTTCACATCCGGGTTGTCATTGAGCCGTTCCAGCGCTTCTTCGCCGGATTCGGCCTCCACCACATCATAACCGGCGCGCTTGAGGTTAATCACCACAAAGCTGCGGATACTGGATTCATCTTCCAAGACCAATACTTTTTTCATATTGTGTACACACCCTTTCCGCGCTGTCTTCTATTTGAGAATCACCTTAAGTCAAATACCATTCGTCCCGGATCATACGGAACCCGTCTTTCAAAGCGTCGGCGCTCATAGCGCCGCTCCACGTGCTGTAGTCCGGCAGGAACTCCGCCGCATAAATCGTAGTTGCCTGGCGCATCAGGATAAACCGATCCCCTTTCGTCGCTTTATACTCCCGGCTCTCACCGCTTTCCGTATAAATGGCAATCACCTCGAGCGGATCAGTATCCTCACCCTGATACACACCGAACGTAACAATACGTTCACCGGCAGCGCTGGTCACAGAAGTAACCATCAACACATCTTTCCAACTTTCGGGCAGCACAAGATACCAGCCGTCCGTCGGATTATGGTAGGTCGTCTCCTTTACCGTCTGTCTGCCATCCACAGCAAACGCCGTCCAGCGAATTCCCCAATAAGTCGGTGCAATTGAGCTGGTTTTGTGCAGCGCATAAGGGATCGGCAGTTCCAACACGCCATCCTGGTCAATATCCTGTGCCTCTACGCCTGCAGCATGGTACACCAGGCCGCTGATTCCACTCTGTTCATCCATAGTACAGTTGACCAGCACACCGTTTTCCATCACCAAAAGATCCGTGATCCGGTTCTCCGCATCGACGACTCCCGTGACAAACAACGCCTGGGCACCGTCCGTCAGGCCGCCCACACGTACGCTCTCCAGCATCGCCGGCGGCACGGACAGCGGTGCCGACTCTATTTGCTCCAGCGCCCCCAATCTCCAACTATATGCACTGGCAGTACAGTTTCCGGAAGTTCCGCCGGCAATGACAATCATTTCCGGCGTCCCGTCGCAGTCCAAATCGGTGATAAGACACCGGTTATAATTTACTTCCAATATTTTCTGCGTATTGTAACGTTCCAAATTGTAAACCGAAACCACACGTATCAGAGCGCGTTCATTCAAAATTTCCTCTGTTTGGCCTATGCCGCTGTCTCCAGTCATAATGCGGCACCCCACGATCAGTTCCAGGACACCATCGCCATTCATATCTTGATAATCAACACGCTCGATCGATGCGCCGCTTTCCTCCAATACAGCTGCCGTCTGATACCCTTCGCTGCTCTGCTTGAAGATATAAATTTTCAGCGGCTTGCTTTCTCCGCTTTTACGAAGGAACAAAAGCGCTTCGTCTTCTCCGTCGCCGTCGATGTCCACCATTTGCACGGGCTGCACGTTCTCGCCCCCCGTGGGTGCAGCATATTCATAACCGCTGTCCACCAGCGCAGCAATCTCCTGCTCCAAATCCACATATTCTTCCGGTAGTTTCGGCAAGCTGTACAAATCATCTGGCGAAAGAGCAAACATACAGCCGGACAGCAGAAGCGTCGTCGCCATCGCCGCGCAAAACACGCTCCACTTTTTCCAAAGCCGCCGCTTTTTCACGTTCCGTTCCCCTTTCACCGCACCATCCCGTCTGCTCGAACAGCAGGACAGTCTACATAATTTCAATATAGAATTGTATCACAAATCTTTTCATATGGGTAGTGCTTTTTTCACCTTGCGCGCAACAGTCCGGCTTTCTATAATTTTTTTCAAAACCACTCTTGCTTTTTGCACACAACTGCGCTATAATAATGAAGATTTATGGCATGCCGGTGTGGTGGAATGGCAGACGCGACGGACTCAAAATCCGTTCCTGGCAACAGGGTGTGGGTTCAAGTCCCACCACCGGCACCAAACCAATATAATCCGAACTTGTTTCCGATAGGAGATGGGTTCGGATTATTTGTTTTCTTTGAGCGTTATGGGAACACCCATTTTCGCAACGGAGTGCAGCGCAAGCCCACTTCCAAACCACGAGGGCCACGGAAAAAGAAGAAATCTGTATAAACGCAAAAAAGGCGGGGTGTCACCATTTTCGGATGACACCCCATTTTTAAGTTATACAGAATATTCCAGGTTCGGGACAAATTGAATAGTTGCACTACGTGCCAATAGAAGCGCTTGTGTATCGCTCAATTCGACTTGGGCCTGGCTCCCGTGGATCTCACTGTGGTATGGACTATTTTGTGATGGACAATATTTGATATATGCTTGAACAGCATTACAAGCCGGAACAGTGATGGAAACGATAAGCCCTTGAAAGCGCTGCGACATCGATAAGGTAGCATCTTTTACTGTTCTATCATAAGTCCGTTCTACGGATAATCCTCTTTTATCTTTTAATGCAGCACTTGAAAGCCTACCGTTATTCCAAAAATCAGGCCTACGCGTTGCAGGATATACTGCTCTGAGAAGTGATTCTTGTTCACTAAATGTTTCGTCCATAGAACTTACTTACCACCTTGTTGATGCTATCGTAGTTAATCTCTTCGGTCAAAGATTTCCCTGTGTGATCAAAAGAAAACATTTTGATCCGCTCGTTTTCAAAAAGTTCCAGTTCCAGATAGTCACCCAAGTCGTTTTCATACTCAAGTTGAATGCTATCTCGTGCAGTTGGAAAAATTGCAGGTTGTATAAGCAAATTCATTACAATTTTCCTCGCAAAAGATAAGATACTTTCTGAAAAGCAGTTTGCGCCATTGCCGTTCCAATTATCTTGAAGTTGTTCGATTTCAAGAAGTCTCGCCAGACTTTGCGCTTTGTCAACCGACATAACGGAATCACCTTCTAACCACAAACTGATGTTTCCGTTATTATAACTATTTCTATTTGCAGTATCAGTCGAGAAAAAGGTATTCTGACTTGTTGCAAAAGTTTGCATAGGGACAGAAGCTGTACCAGTAGTTGAAGCCGCAAGTACCAGCACAGCTGCCATAGCGCAAAAGGTTTTTGCATTTGGTAGAGCAGGGATTTGAATATTGGAACTTTCTGTTGTAGAGATTGCTGTAACCATTACTCCACCCTCTTAAAGATAGGCACCGATTGCTTTGCTACACATTCTCCGTTCAAATAGAATGTGAAGATATATTCACCCTCACAAGGAATTACCAGATTGCGAATATCAACGCACATCATAAAGCCTTGATACTTTTGAGGAAGGGTATCGCCTTTAGATATAATGGGAAGATCAGTTTCTCCCGAATCATGAATCACATTTCCGTCTGGACTTTGGATAACAAGTTTCAGTTTATTAGAAATATGTAAATCAATTTCTGACATCCCAATAGCCAACCCAAAAGAGAAATTCCCAGGAACAAATTGGGGCCGCAGAGCAATTTGAGGTGCAATTAACATGGGCACTGTACCACCAGAAGCCGGCAGATTATTAATAGAGTCACATATAGTAAATGAAAATAACTTTGCCATAATTATCTATCCCTTTCAATATAACAATATTGAGCTATGTAAACATACAAAATAAACCTAATTGCATTCTAATACAATTTCACATTTTAATAGTACCACATCCGCGCTATTTTGCATAGGTATTTTGTAAATTTTTAGGTAGACATGGATGAAAAGTCAGAGTTTTAGGATAATCCAACGCCCTTTATATGCCCTTATTCTATTTTAGACTCCGGTTTCTCCGCTACCCTTTGCTCCTTCCACTTAGCGAACTCCTGCTGTCCTTCTTCGCTCTCATAGAAAGCCAGAATGTCAGGTAAAATGCAACGGGCAATGGCCTCGATCTGATGTTGTGGTATGGTGGTGTTATTGATTAGCTTTTTCCTTCGACCCAAAGAATCCCTCCATCCGGTCTGTCAGCTTCAAGTTACTGGTTACATTGCTGCTGTCAATCCGTCGGAGGCTTTGCGCCTTCCACCATACTCCTTCAAATTCCGTTACAAAATCCCACATCCCCTTCCTTTCCATTCCGGATGAACTAAAAGGGAGCAAGCATAGGGAGTGTGGCCACACTCCCGTAAAATCTCCGTTTTCGGCATACTGCCGGAGCGGAGATTTTTTCTTGTTGGGAGTATCCCAAACCCTCTCTTGGTTGCTTCGCTAATAATACGTTCAAACTAGACGTTTTTACCCGCTATTTACAAAAAATCGTTGAGCGATTTCAAGTTGCGTGGTATGATAAAGATGCTATGAAACAGAAAGAAGTGGTGTCGAATGACAAAACTCAACGAAGTGCGGCTCCATGCAAAGCCAGTGGATTGCGACGTTTGCATGGAGTAAAAATCGTCGCATAATCAATATGCTGGCTTTGCTGCTTGACGATTATCTCAAGGAGGAAGCCTGCATGAAATACATCAATGCAAAAAATCTTCTTCCCGATGCGCTGGTCAAGGAATTGCAAAGCTATATTCAAGGGGGCTATCTTTATGTTCCCGCCGATCAAGCGCAGCAAAAACGATGGGGAGAAGCTTCGGGCTACCGGCAGGAATTGCAGCAACGAAACCGCCAAATCGTAGAGGAGTTTCAGAACGGAACCTCTATGGAGGCGTTAGCGGAAAAATATTTCCTGTCCGTATCAGCCATTCGTAAAATCATTTATCAGAAATGAACTGGCAGGGGTTGCAGAAATGCAGCCCCTGCTTTTTGTTTGATACAGATTGATTCGGTATTGTCTGGTGGATGGAAAAGTGTTCGCATCGGCAGTACGATAAAAATAACAAATACAACACAAGAGAGGAAAAGACCATGTGTACTCGATTTGTCTACCGGGGTGATGATACCATCACCGGCTTTAATTTTGAGATTGACCTTGCCGTATGGGATCACAAAATCATAACAGAAAAAGACCGCTTTTATATCGGCATCCTACGGCCCGATGAGGTGCGTCATTCCTATCATGGCGTGAACTGCAACGGAAATGTCGGAACCCTGTTGTATGTTCACGGAAACCCAGAGGGGGCCCATCAGAATTTCAAAAACTGCATAACAATAGCAGACCTGACAGAACAGTTTGTGCAGGCAAAAATCAGCTTTGACGATGCACTGCAAATCGTACAGGAACGGAAGATCGTCTATGCTCCGGATGCCACCATGCAGGCCATGTTGTCCGACAGGCAGGGCCGCACTCTGATCGTTGAACCGGGTATTGGCTGGCGAGAAGATCATGGGCACTACTCACTGATTACCAATTACTCTGTCCTTGCCCCCGAAAGCACAATGCCCTTTCTTGTGCCGGGAGATGACCGATACGAAAGAACCGCTCAACTTCTGAACACATACGGAAAGAAGTTTACTGTCACCGATGCGTTTTCTGTACTTCAAGCCGTCCGACAGGAAAGAATCTGGGCCACCAGAGTTTCTTTCGTTTATTCGGCAAAGGAACACACTGTTTACTATGTGGAGAACAACCATTTTTCACAGATTGAGAGATACGAGTTCTCATAACTTCGAGAGGAGGGAACGTTATGAATCCAGAGAATATTTATCCTCGCACCAACGACCACGAAACCGTTTATCTGAAAAATGTCATCAAGAATCCCAACATCCTTGTCGGGGACTTTACCATGTATAACGACTTCGTCTATGACCCACGGCAGTTTGAGAAAAGCAATGTACTGTATCACTATCCGATCAACCATGACAAACTTATCATTGGAAAATTTTGTTCCATCGCCTGCGGGGCAAAGTTTTTGTTCACCAGCGCCAACCATACACAAGCATCCTTGTCCACCTATCCGTTCCCAATCTTTTTTGAGGAATGGGGACTGGATGTCCAGGACATAACGAGCGCATGGGACAATAAAGGCGATATTATCATCGGCAACGATGTGTGGATTGGATATGAGGCTGTGATTCTGTCTGGTGTTACCATTGGAGATGGAGCAATCATCGGCACTCGAGCCGTCGTAACAAAAGATGTGCCGCCTTATACGATTGTCGGTGGCATTCCCGCTAAAACAATCCGCAAACGCTTCTCGGATGATACCATCGCGGCCTTACTGAAAATTAACTGGTGGGATTGGCCTGAAGAAAAAATAAAGCGGCACATTTCAGATATTCAGGCCGGGAGAGTTAACCGTTTGCAGCCGTTATGTAAAGGAGAGTCCCATGATGGTCTATGAAGATACTGCGGAGCGCCACCGCTTTGACTCCTTCTGCAAAGTTGTCCTGCGCCATGCAATGCTGGATTGTTTTCGGGAATTTTCCTGTCAAAACAAATGGCTGGTATCTCTGAATCATTTGCCGCAGCCGATTGTGGACAGAATCTGCACGACAGATCAGTATCCCAGCGATTACATAACCTTTTCAGCGGATGGTTATACCCTGCAAATCAGCAATGAGCAGTTGGCAAATATCATTGAGAAGCTACCGCAGTCAGAGCGACGACTTTTGATTTTGCGCTTTGTGCTGGAACTGAACGATCGGGAAATCGGCAGGAGGATGCGCTGTTCCAGAAGCGCCATTCAGCGCCGCCGTACAAGTATTTTGCGGAATATGCGGGAACAACTGACGGGGAAACTTCCATGAAAAAATCAAGCGGCAAATACAAGCCCCCACCGCTTCTATCCCTTATCGAGGCGGCCCTCGCAGGAGAGGCTGATGCGATGGAACAGATTTTGCAGCACTATGATGCTTATATCAACAAGCTGTGTTTGCAGACAATAGTCGATGAGAGCGGGCAGGCTCATAAGCAAGTTGACCCATATATGAAAGGCCGTTTGCAAAGTAAGTTGATGCAGGCCATTACGAAGAAATAGCAAAGCCGGGGAATGCCGTGCAAGGGTCAAGATGAACGCTTCGCGCCCTTGACGTCATTCCCCGGTTTTGCTATGCAGTAACCAAGTGGGTGCAAGCAGAAAGCTGCTTGCACCCACCAATCAGTATCATATCTACGCATTTCAGACGCAAAAGGCGAAGTACTATGCGGCTTCTGGCGGTGTGTCAGCACTACGGTAATATAATTTTACGCTGACTGCTAGAACGGCTTTAAAATACGTAAAACAAGGAGGTTGAAGAAAATGAAAGCAGTTATTTACGCCCGTTATTCCTCCGATAATCAGCGAGAAGAAAGTATTGAAGGCCAAATCCGGGAGTGCACCGCCTTTGCTGAAAAGAACAATATCACCATCCTGCGCCACTACATAGATCGAGCCTTTTCCGCTAAAACCGATAACCGCCCGGAATTTCAGAACATGATTAAGGACAGCGGCAAGCGCCTGTTCGATATGATTATCGTCTGGAAGCTGGACAGGTTTGCCCGCAACCGCTACGACAGCGCCCGCTACAAAACCGCTCTGAAAAAGAACGGGGTCAAGGTGGTGTCTGCTACCGAGGTTATTTCTGATGGGGCCGAAGGGATCATTCTGGAAAGCGTCTTGGAAGGATATGCTGAATACTACTCCGCAGATCTGTCCGAAAAGGTAGTGCGGGGCATGACGGAGAACGCCTTAAAATCCAAGTACAACGGCGGCACCCGTCCTATCGGCTATCTGATTGACAGCGACCAGTGCTTCCAGCTTGACCCGCTTACCGCACCCTTTGTCCGGGAGGCATTCCAGCGTTACGACGAGGGGGCCACTATGACCCAGATCCGGGACTGGCTCAACGAGCAGGGGGTGAAGAATACACGGGGCCAAAAGATGACCTATAACAGCGTCCAGCACCTTCTGAACAACCGCCGCTATATCGGGGAGTATACCTACCGGGACATTGTGGTGCCGGACGGTATTCCCGCCATTGTCCCTCGAGACCTCTTTGACCGGGTACAGGAAAAGCTGGCAAAAAACAAAAAGGCCCCGGCCCGCCACAAGGCTGAGGACAATTATCTGCTGACGACCAAGCTGTTCTGCGGCTACTGCGGAGCCTACCTCTGCGGCGAGAGCGGCACCAGCCATACAGGTACTGTCCACCACTACTATAAGTGCGTGTCCGTGAAAAAGAAGCGCACCGAGTGCCACAAGAAGTCTGTCCGCAAGGAATGGATTGAAAATTTGGTGGTCAACGAAACTATGAAGATGGTAATGGACGATACTGTCATTGAAGCCATCGTATCCATGCTGATGGACTTGCAGGACAGGGAGAATACAAACTTGCCGCTCTATGAACAGCAGCTGCGGGAGGTGGACACGGCCATTCAAAACCTGCTGAACGCCATGCAGCAGGGTATCTTGACCAAGTCTACGAAAGGCCGTCTGGAAGAACTGGAAGCCACGAAAGAGGAACTAGAAACCAAGATTGCCTGCGAGAAACTGGCGAAGCCCAAGGTGAGCGCCGAGTTTATGACCTTCTGGCTCCACCGCTTCCGCAAGCTGGATGTACGGCAAAAGTCCCACCGTAAGATGCTGATTGACACTTTTATCAACGCCATTTTCCTGTACGATGACAAGATGGTGATAACCTTCAACTACAAAGAAGGGACAGCGACCATCACTTTTGATGACCTCAAAACCGCATTGGCCAATCAGAAAACAGGTTCGGATTTGGATTGCTCAACTGCACCACGTCGGAGCAAAGTCCGCTTTGCTCCGACGTCTTTTTATACCCGAGACAAAAAAGGCGCCATCCACCCGCTCCCATGCTCCTCCTTTCCAACTGCGCCCCGCTCCGCTGGCCCCGCAGTTGGTGGACCGCCCTGCGGCCGGCATTTTTTCCATTCAAACATATCCATTTTAACCGTTCTTTCCAGATCATGATAATCCGAATCCGGTTCCAACCGGGGACGGCTTCGGATTTTCAGCATATCTTTCGTGCGAAAGCAAAAACGGCGGTATCGTAAGTGATGCCGCCGTTTTCGTCATGCGCTCCTTTTCTTCTCTGTTTCTTTCGTCCTCTGTGCTTTCCACTCCTCAAATTCTTAAAGAGCACACAGAAGTCGGACTCGCTGAAAAATCCAAACCAGCAGCAGGGGCGGAAAGAAGCAGAAAGCTGTGGAGGTATATCAATGAAAACAAGTTATGAGAAGTTTATGGCATTGCCTATAAAAAAGAAACTTTTATGCTTAGAGCAGGGCGACATTACGGAACCATATTTTTGCTATCCTGCCAATGCGAAGCCGATAGGATTTGAGGGATGTATTTTGTATTGTTTTTTGCCAGAGTATGGGGAGATGGTATTTGCCTGTAATCCTGAAAGCTGTGCAGAGCAAAATGTATATCCTTTGGCAGCAAACTTTGAAGACTTTATCCGCTTAATCTTGGCCTGTGGCACTGCCAACCCGGTGGAGCAAATCGTTTGGATGGATAGGAGTAAATTCGAAGAACACATGGCAAACGAAAAAAATTTTTGACAGACGCGCAGAAAATAGCGCTGCAGCAGCTTCAGTATGAATTAGGTTTGTTACCGGCAGATAATCCATTTGAATATGTCAAGGCCATTCAGAAAGACTTTGATGGTAGCAAAATACAGTACAGCAATGAATACTATGAAGTAACTGGCATGGAGAACCTTAACAGAACCGTCACCCCTGATAAAAAATAAATTTCCTATTTGATGCAGTAAACAGTCGAGATGCGCACTCAAAAAAATATCTTTCCGCAGCAGAGTCATTGGTGAAACAAAAAGAGAAATTGGTCTCTGTTACGCAAAAAGATTGGATTGAAGAGAAAAAGCAGCTGTTATCTCCCAGAAGAGACGGGAGGAAAAGATGAAAGTGTGATTTACGCCCGTTATTCTTTTGATAACCAACGGAAAGAACGTATTGAGGCATCGTTGTGGGAATATATGGAGTGTGCAGAGCGCAATGATATTATAAATTTTAGGGACTTCTATTGACCTGGCAATATCAGCAAAAACAGATAACCACCCCGCATTTCAGCACATGACGAAAGACAGCGCAAAGGGCTTGTCTGATGTGGTTCCTGTGTGGAAATCAGACCGCTTTGCCCGGAACCGTTACAACGGCGCACGATATAAAAATTTCCGAATAAAGAATGAGGCTAAGATCATTCCGGCAAGGGAAAGTATCTATGAGCGCAGCAAAGAAATAATCCTGGAAACCATGCTGGAAGGGTATAATGTTTTGAAACATAACAAAGGCCAGCGCCGAGAACGGCGCTGGCCTTTATTATTGCCGTGCCCCCGGGCACTTTCTTCAGAGGCCATGGATACTGCAGAGCAGATGGCAGCATCTGCCCTCCGCTCTTTGGTGCGGCTAAATATGCCATCTCTGGAGCCTGCCCATCGAATCAAATCGACCGGCGCAGCTTGAGAAAGGTCAGTGTTACAGTACCTTCCCGGGCATCCAATGGCCCAGAATAGGTCAGGGTAAAGGTTGTGGGCGCAGTTGCAACCAAAATAAAGTGAGCAGACCCACAGGCAGAGGATCCATCCGCCGTAGTGGCAAAATAGACTCCTGTTTCAAGATGTGCCCTCCCATTATAAAAGGGCGTCACCTGCATATAACTTGGATCTGTAAAAATGGCCGATACACTGTACGACACCAAATAATAGCCGGCCGAAAGCTGAATATGCTGCACATCCGACTCGGTAATATTACCAGTGACGTCTTCAACGGACGGAAACAGAAGCAACTGATTCCCATCGGTAAAAAGCTCGGACGAACCGATAAAGGAGGCAAAGATATCCTCTGGCACAGCGCCTGCCGGGCCGGTGGGACCTGTTGCCCCGCTCAGTCCCTGCGGCCCGGCAGGGCCCGTTGCCCCATCCTGTCCCCGCGGTCCCGCAGCCCCTGTTGGTCCCGTCGGTCCAGTCGGACCAGATGCGCCAGTCGGACCCACGGAACCCGTTGCTCCTGTCTGTCCCGTCGGCCCCATAGGGCCGGGTGCTCCCATCTGGCCCGGAGGCCCCGTAGGACCGGTCGGGCCAGGCAGCCCCCTTTCTCCTTGCGGCCCAGCAGGACCCGTCGTGCCAGGCATTCCCCTTTCTCCTTGCAGCCCCGCAGGTCCCGTCGGCCCCGTTTCTCCCGTTAATCCTCTGGGACCAACGGGGCCTGGCAATCCCATTGGCCCTTGGGGTCCAGCAGGCCCTGTGGGGCCTCTGCCCCCCACACGCCCTTGATCTCCGGTGGTGCCAGCCGGGCCAGGCTCCCCCTGCGGACCCGTCGGCCCGGTTGGGCCAAGTTCCCCTTGCGGCCCCGTTGGCCCAGTTGGGCCAGGTTCCCCTTTCTGTCCCTGCGGCCCCGCGGGACCGGGACATCCTGGGCATGCAGGGCAGCAGCAACCCGACAAATGACCAGGCGAACTGAACACACCCCCACAGGAACCAAAACGGCATCGGTAACATTCGGCCATAGGCCACCTCCGTTCTCTCCGATTCTATGCTACTACCCCAGCTTATGTAAAACAATGACAACGCGTGCGCAGTCGAAGAACGGCATACACGCTTTGCATCCGTTTTCAGAAATCACACAGTCTCTTATGGCATTCTCTCCCTCAGAAACCGTTTTTTTCTGCATCTGCCAGTCAGGAGTACGGACAGCAGAATACTGCCCAAAAGAACTGACAAAATAACCAGAATGGATGCCGTCGTTCCGATGTGGATACCCACCAGCACCGCCAGCATTTTCAGTCCAGTGAACATCAGAATCACCGCCACACCATAGCGGACGTACCGGAAGCGATCCGTCACATATTCCAGCACAAAATAAAGCTGCCGCAGGCCCAGAATCGCCAAAATGTTGGAAGTATATACAATCAGCGGATGGGTTGAGATCGAAAAGGCTGCCGGTACGGAATCAATGGCAAAAATAATATCTGAACACTCGATCAGCAGCAGCACACCGAGAAGAGGCGTTGCCCGCAGCACCGTGTGCCGGCCTTTTTGCAGGTGCTCCCGCACAAAGAACTTTTCTCCCCGGAAAGAATCTGTCATCGGAAGCACGTGCCGAATCACCGTCATCACCGGGCTGCGCTTCACATCTTTTTCCGCTTCTTCTCCCATAAGCATTTTCGCTCCGTTAACTACCAGCAGTGCTCCAAACAGATACAGCACCCACGCAAACCGGCCGATGATCGCCGAACCCAGAAGAATAAACAGCAGCCGCAGCACCACTGCGCCGAGAATGCCCCAATGCAGCACCCTGTGCCGGGCATGCTCTGCAATTCCAAACGCCGTAAAGATGGACATAAACACAAACAAATTGTCCATGCTCAGGCTCAGTTCGATCAGATATCCGCCCAAAAACTGCAGTGCCAGTTCCTGTCCCAAAGCGCTCCAAATCATTGCAGCAGCAGCCAGTGCCACTGTGATCCACAAAAGAACCCATTTTACGGCATCCAACAGCGGGCGCAGCTGTTTTCCCCGTGTTCTGACCTGTTTCAAAGCAATCCCTCCTGTCCCAGTCTGCCGGGCTATTCTATGTGCCATTTCCGCCAACTATGTAACAAAAAAATGCGGAGCAGCACAGCGCTGCTCCGCATTGGAATCGCTTCAGGGAGTTATTCTTCGATATTCTTCAGATCCGGGGAGATGATCAGCGTGGCCTCCGTAGCGGCCTGTACTTCTTCCACAGTGAACTCAGGATTGATCTCCACCAGCTCCAGGCCCTTATCCGTCACATTGATTACACCCATTTCGGTGATGATCTTCGTCACGCAGGTCTTGGTGGTCAGAGGCAGGGTGCACTCCTTCAAAATCTTGGGGGTTCCCTTCTGGGTGTGCTCCATGGCAACGATCACATTCTTTGCGCCGGCACACAGATCCATGGCGCCGCCCATGCCGGGCACCATCTTGCCAGGGATGATCCAGTTAGCCAGGTTGCCCTTCTCGTCCACCTGCAGGGCGCCCAGAACCGTTGCGTTCACATGGCCGCCGCGGATCAGACCAAAGGAGGTGGCAGAATCGATGAACGCGCCGCCGGGAGCAATAGAAGAAGGCTGACCGCCTGCATCGACCACGTTGGGATCGGCAACTTCGGGCTTACCACCCTGACCGGCCATACCAACCTCAGCCTGCAGAATCACATGTACATCTTCCGGCAGATAAGCGGGAACCATGGTAGGCAAACCAATGCCCAAGTTCACAAAATCGCCGTCTTTGAATTCCTTTGCAACACGCTTTGCAATATAGCCTTTGATGAGAGCCTTTTCCATTACTTGTTACCTCCATCCACAATGTAATCGACCAGGACATTCTGGATCAGAACTTCGTCCGGGTCCATCATGTCGATGACTTCATCTGCCTGGCAAATGACCGTATCGGCAGCGGCAGCCATGACGATATTGAAGTTCCGGGCATCGCCGTGGATCTTCACATTACCGTACTTATCCGCCACAGAACCGTAGATCAGAGCGACATCCGCACGCAGAGGACGCTCCAGCAGGAATTCCTTGCCGTCAATTGTAATAACTTCCTTCTTAGTGCCGCCAACGTCTTCAGCGCCCTCGCCTACGGGAGTAGCCAGACCAGTGGGGGTCAAAACGCCGCCCAGGCCATATCCACCTGCACGAATCTTCTCTGCCATGGAGCCCTGGGGAACCAACGTAACTTTCATGGAACCGTCGTTCATCTTCTGACCAACCTCAGGATTCAGGCCAATGTGCGTAGCCCACAGATGCGCCACCTGACCATTGTGGATCAGCTCCGCCAGGCTGTGATCGCGCTTGGGATCGCCGCCGTCGTTGCAGATCACCGTCAAATCCTTGACGCCTGCCTCCGCAATCGCGTGCAGAACCTCGTTCGGTCCGCCAGCGCTCAGAAAACCGCTGACCATAATGGTCATGCCGTCTTTGATCTGAGCAACCGCCTCGTCCATAGAAACAATTTTAGCCATGAATGCAATACCTCCCATTTTTTATTCACATGGAAGCGTCCCCCCAAAGGCTCGGTTTCCATGTAATCTATTTGTATTATAGCACCTTTCAGGTAATTATCAACTATAATCTCCCTGTTTTTTCACCGTTTTTTGCCCTCTCGCACATACCGGGACAGGGCGTTTGCCCTGTCCCGGTATAGATACGATGCAGTTACTGTACTGCGCCGTCAAAGAGTGTTGGCGTTCAGCACTTCTCCACGACAACGGCAGTACCCATGCCGCCGCCGATGCACAGAGTAGCCAAACCCTTCTTGGCGTCGTCTCTCTTCTGCATCTCATGCAGCAGAGTGACAATGATACGGGCACCGGATGCGCCGACGGGATGTCCCAAGGAAATGGCACCACCGTTGACATTGACCTTGGCCATGTCAAAGCCCAGCTCACGGCCCACAGCGATGGACTGTGCAGCAAAAGCCTCGTTGGCTTCCACCAGATCAATGTCCTCGATGCTCACGCCGGCAGCTGCCATGGCATTGCGGGAAGCAGGAACGGGACCGACGCCCATGATCTTGGGATCAACGCCGCCCTGGCCGTAACCGATCAGCTTGGCCATGGGTTTGAGGCCGTACTTCTCCACCGCCTCAGCAGAGGCCAGAACCAGCGCCGCAGCGCCGTCGTTGATGCCGGAAGCATTGGCCGCAGTAACGCGCTGAAC
>QFCE01002208.1_pt1 | contig 30482 bp, 30 predicted proteins | sample 5346091 | NCBI WGS metagenome assembly QFCE01 (sample SAMN09062252, study PRJNA434731) | Human gut metagenome, whole genome shotgun sequencing project. | isolation source: stool timepoint A chromium assembly | host: Homo sapiens | collected 2015 | reverse complement strand
GTATTCGTCATTGTATATTTTTCATCGTTCACCAACATATAGTCATAATTGGGGCTGTTCCATACAAGAGTTGCTGTCACTGCATTCTCTTTTACAGTAAGAAGCGCCGGACTTTCTATAGTAGCTTTGCCCGAACCACCTTTCAGCGTCACCTCCGCCTCATAGGTTCCGTCTTTCAGCCCAAGTACTTCTGCCGTAATGCCTTCATTACTGCTGCCAGCTTCTGTATCTTCTATTTTCTGAGGTTCCGAAACGCTCACCTTATGGTCATACCATTTCCCTTTTTTGCCGATAAGCGCTACATCAAATTCCTCATCAAGAACCGGTACCGGAATATCAAAGCCATAAACCTCTTCCTCATAACCGTCGCTGTATGTCACCTTGTCTGTGGTTGGTTCCAAAAGCTGCGCATCTTCCTTCTTCGCATCCTCAGCTTTTCCAGGGTACAGATTCAGTATCCCTTTTGAAGCTAAGCTTACATGTATAGTCATCTCACCATCTTTGACTGTGAGCGTTCCAAGCCCATTCTTTGACTCGTTCACATGAAACATGCTGCTGTCAGTATCAAATTTTGCACTGTAAATTCCATCTTCAAGAACCACAGCCTGCGCGGCCTCTTTTTTTGCTTCCTCAGCCTGTGCCGAAGCCACAGTCGGAACTGTACACACAGCCAGGGCTGCAAGTCCACATATAAGTAATTGTTTCGCTTTCATAAAAAAACTCCTTTCACGGTATCTGTCCGGAAGCTTCACAGCATTCCGGACAGATGAATGATTTTTATGCAATTGAATCTATAGCCGCCTTTGTATGCTCTACAAAGAGCTGCTGAACAGCATCCAAACTTCCAAGGCCGGTAATCTGCGCATCTACACTCTCAAATGCACCGGAGGCCTCAAACATACTCTTCCAGGAATCCTCCTCAGCACCTGCCATATCATTGTTTGCATGATCTCCTGCAACTACCATAAGCGGTCGAAGAACTACCTTTGTGTAACCAGCTTCTTTTACAGCTTCAATAACCGCGTCACAGGAAGTCTCTTCCGGCTCGCCTTCTACAGTACCGATAAACGCATTTTCATATCCAAGCTCTGCCATCTGTGTCTGCATCTGTGTATAGCTCACCTTTGCAGTATGAGAAGTGCCATGGCCAAGAAATACAAATGCTGTTCCATCCTCTGCCGCAGCCTCCATGGAATCAAAGCCTGCATCCGCAACCGCTGCATCCGCAACTGCTTCTGCAACCGCTTTCTTATCCTCGTTGATAACTGATGCGTCATCTCCCACTTCGCCAAGCATGGGCTCCGCAATTGTTATGCTCTCAAACTTGTCGCTGTACGCATCAAGCACTTCTTTCATCTCATCATATTCAGCTCCGTGCATCAGATGCGTTGGCTGAACCACCAGATTCTTCACCCCGTTTGTCACAGCACGATCCAGCGCCTGCTGCATATTGTCAATCACTTCGCCGTCTCTTGCCTGCACATGGTTGATAATGATCTGTGCAGTAAAGGCTCTTCTTACAGACCAGTCCGGATATGCCTCTTTCAGAGCATCTTCAATCCCTTTGATGTCAGCCACACGGCTGTCATTGTAAGATGTTCCAAAGCTTACAACCAGAAGCTCATTCTCTCCAATCTCATCTGCATTGAGCGGGTCGTCCGCGGATGCATCTCCGGTGTCCAGCCCAAAATAATCCGGGCTTGCATTCTCTCCCTCAACAAGCTCTTTCTGCGCATCCGTCAGCGCATCCCATGCTTCTTTAGCTGCTGTGCAGTCTGCATCCGTAGTTTCTGTTCTCTCCTGCACGTAAATGGCGTCAATCAGTGCAGCCGCTGCATCTGCCGCATCCTGATCCGCATTGCCTGCGTCGCCTTCCTCTGCCGTTTCTGCAGCCGGCTCCTCTGCAAATACAACTGTACTTCCCGCCATCATAGATGTAGACAAGGCAAGTGCCAGTACCAATGCTTTTACGTTTTTGTTTTTCATGTTGCTTCCTCCTTTTCTTTTCGCAAATCTCTGAAACTCGCAAAGATCTGTCCTGATGTTATTATAATTTTTACATCAGCGAACCAAAGGTACGGAAGCACTGGATTCCCCCAAAAAACTGTACACCAACAAAGTCGTAGCATAAAAAATCCTTTTACCAGGGGCAAAAGGATCATATACAATAAACAAACATGCTGTTTTATCGGCACGACCAATTACTCGTGATCTGGAACTTATGTTCCCGTACCAACAACAGGCAGGTTTCCTGGCTTATATATCAACATACAAAAGCGGCCTTCCCAGTTGCCCAGTGACCGTCCCCGCACAATGCGGTGCTTATGTACTCCATACTTACAGTGACGAGATCGTACAGGATTTGCACCTGTTTCCCTTTTCCCAGCTGACAAAAGTCAACCGGCACCTGTTGCTTTCCATATTCTGTTTTCACATTGCATTTTATCACGGTTTCCTCGGCATTGCAAGGGAAAAATTGAACTGCTTCTGATAGTATTTGACATTTTTCTGTCGCTTTTCTATAATAATATCAAATTTCTTATAAAGCGAGGACTTTTTTATGGAAACACATTCTTCGACAGGTATTTTGCTCATCAGCTTCGGCACCAGCCACAGCGAAACAAGAAAAAAAACAATAGAAGCCATGGAACAAGAGATCCGCAGTGCATTCCCCCAATATCCGGTCTTTCACGCCTGGACCAGCCCCCGCATCATCAGTAAACTAAAAAAAATCGGTCATATTGTCCCCACACCACAGGAAGCTCTGCAAAAAATGCTTGAGCAGGGTATCCGCCGGATACTTGTCCAGCCTACATACATCTTAAACGCCATTGAAAATCAGCTTATGAAGGACTGGGTTAATAGTTTTGCCGACAAGTTTGACTCTATAACTTTCGGAACTCCTCTTCTCACTTCGGAAACAGATTTTCAGAATGTCCTTCTGGCTGTCACACAGGAATTTTTCCCCCTAAACGCAGACACTGCTCTGGTTCTCATGGGGCACGGTTCTGAACACCCCGCAAACATCGCCTATACGCAATTACAGACCCTGTGTACAACTTCCGGATATCGCAATATCTTTGTCGGAACAGTAGAAGCAACTCCCAGTCTTGACGACATCCTCGCTGCCCTGGGATCCACTGACTACCGCCGCATCATTCTTGCGCCTTTAATGCTGGTAGCCGGAGATCACGCAGTCAACGATATGGCAGGATCGTCCCCCACCTCCTGGAAAAACCGGCTTCTGGCGGAGGGATATTCCGTGACTCCGGTTCTTAAAGGTCTTGGCGAGTATCCAGCTATCCGCGATATTTTCGTAAAACACGCCAAGGAGGCTTTGAACCGATTAAATCTGTATAAAAAATAATTTTTCAAAAAAATCTGCAGGAACATTCCTACAGATTTTTCTTTTTATACACAAATCCAAAAGCAATGGCCGTGAACACGGCAAGATACAACATCAAAATTCCTATCCCGGCCAGATTCGCCTTTTCTCCCGCTGAGATCGCGCGAATAATACCGCTTGCCTGCGACAGAGGCAGAATCTCAACGATTTGCCGGATTCCTCCCGGCATTTTTTCCATGGAAAAAAATGTGTTGCACAGATATGCCATAGGCATGATAACATAGTTCGAAAATCTCGGAACATCCGCATGATTCTTAGCCAAAAAAGACGCCACCACTCCTATGGCAGAAAACACTGCTCCATTCAACAGCATTACCAAAAAGGAAATCCCGTTAAAAACAAGCCCGGTTGCCACAGGAGAAGCCAGCAGCAGAATAATGCATCCTGCATACAGTCCTCTGAGACTTCCTCCCAGAATCTGGCCTACAATAAACTGCCACAAAGGCGTAGGAGAAATCATCACCTGGTCGAAGGCTTTTTCATACAGCCTCTGCACATTGAGGTTTTGTGCAATGGCGTTGAAACTCCCATTCATAGTCGTAAGTGCTACAACACCCGGTATAAGAAAATTCAGATATGGTTCCCCATGGGACATTGTCTGAATCCCAAAACCAAAAACAATCAGGTACATCAGCGGCGCCACCATGGCTGCCAATGTGATCTTATAAAAATCTCTCCGAAATTCTCTCCATTTTTCCCATAAAATCGTAACGATCCCCATATTCTATCTCTTCCTTCTTACTGACGATTCAGGCGATCCCCCACCCGTTCCACAAACACATCTTCCAGCGTAGTTTCTCGAAGAGCCATCTTTCCACTCCTGGCAGAAAGAAAAGCAATCGCTTCTTCTTTGCTGTCAAAGTAATGATTTTTTACGCCGGAATCCGTCATCTCATCTATAGCATAGGCTCCCAATCCGTCAATAAATCCCTGCGGCGTATTAACTTCTTCCAAACGTCCCCTGTTCAGCATGGCTACGCGGCCACACAGGGACTGTGCTTCTTCGATATAATGTGTCGTAAGCAGAATCGTAAGATTCTGCCCGTTCAAACGATGCAGAAGATTCCACATCTGTCTTCGGGAAAGTGGGTCCATCCCTGCCGTTGGTTCATCCAAAAGAAGAATTTCCGGTTCCGTCAGAAGAGCTCTGCAGACCATGAGTTTGCGTTTCATTCCTCCGGAGAGCTTCCGCACACTGCGCTTTCGAAAATCAAGCAGACCACAGAAATCAAGCAGTTCCTCCGTGCGTGCACGGATCTGTTTCAGCGGCATAAAATAAAGGCGTCCCTGATATTCCATAATCTCATCCATTGTCATATCCTGACGCATGGAGTATTCTTGCGTAATCACGCTTAATTTTCTCTTTAACTCCGGACGTTTTCTGTTGAGAAGCTGACCGTCAATATAAATTTCACCCGCAGTAGGCAGAAGAAGTGTAGACAACATACTGATCGTTGTTGTTTTTCCGGCTCCATTTGGCCCAAGCAAGCCAAAAAATTCGCCTGTCTCAATTTTCAGATTCAGATTGTCCACCGCTGTAAAACTATCAAATTTTTTTGTAAGATTTCGCAGTTCAATCATGAACCTTGCTTTTCTCCTTTGCAATAATCAGAGAATAATACCCCGCATCATCGGGTATTTCCTCCACGCTATGATAAATACGCTCTTCTTCCATTCCGCAGTTTTCGACCATACATACACTGCGTCCACTCTTTTTCAGGATTTCTTTCACCTGATCCATTTTCTTACCGGATTTCATCAGCACATAATTTCCCGGCTGATCCAGTTCCGCATCCAGACGATGCACCGCAGGCATTACATGAAGCTGTTCATTCCACTCTGCCAGCGGTCGGTTCACTCTGGCCGCTGCAGCGCAGAAGGATGTAATTCCACTTACAAGCACCGTTTTATATCCATCAGCCTCCACAAGTCTCTGCAAATACGAAAAAGTTGAATAAATGGTAGGATCTCCAAGAGTCAGAAAAACCACGTCTTTCCCGGCTTTCAGGTAACCTTCCAGTAAATCTGCTCCTTTTCTGTGATTTTCTCTCATAACCGTCTTGTCGTGAGTCATCGGCATATAAACCGGAACAAGCTCTTTTCCGGCAAGTTCCGGAGCCGCCTGCACTGCGATCTGATAAGCTACCGTTTCCTTTACTTCTGCCCCCGGAACCGCAATTACATCCGTCTCTCTTATGAGACGCACTGCCTTCAAAGTCATAAGTTCCGGATCTCCGGGGCCTACACCCACACCATACAAAATTCCATACATGTTTTTTCTCTCCTGTTTTTCTTTTTTATACTTCAGCATACACATGCTTTCTGCCCGTTAAAATATTTTACAGTTTTTTCAATATTACATGCCGATATCCATCGTAAACCTGCATATCTGCTTTTACTCCATACACCTTTTCCATGTTTTCCCCCGTAAGAACTTTTTGAGCATCCCCGGATGTAAAAATCTGCTGATTACAAAGCATCATAAAATCATCGCAGTACATGGCAGCCAGGTTGATATCGTGAATGGCAACGACAATCGTAAGGTTCTGTCCATCCGCTAACTTTCTTATCATACTCATGGTTTTAAGCTGATTTTTCAGATCCATGCTGCTTGTTGGCTCATCCAACAGAAGAAGCTTCGGTTCCTGACAAAGTGCTCTGGCCAAAAAAGCCCTCTGGCGCTCACCGCCGCTCAGTTCATTGGTATACTTGAACGCAAAAGGCATCAGCTCCATTTCTTCCAGAAGCTCAAACACTCTTTTTTCATCCTCCCGACTGGCACAGAAGCTTTGAAAAGGCTTCCGCCCCATCATCACCGCGTCAATTACCCGCACTGGAAAAACTGTGTTGGTATTCTGCGGAACATAAGCTACCAGCTTTGCCCTCTTTTTCAGACTCATGTCCAAAATATTTTCCCCGTCCAGCAGGCTGCGCCCTTCTAATGGGCATATGATTCCGCTCATGGACTTCATAAGGGTTGTTTTTCCTGTACCGTTAGGTCCGAGAAGTGCCAAAATTCTTCCGGCATTCTGTTCAAAACTTACCTTATCAAGAATCTTTCTTCTGCCGTAGCAAAAGGAAAGGTTTTCCACGCATAGCGCCATTTATACACTCCCCTTTCTCTGCACCAGAATCAAATTGACAAAGATCGGAACTCCAAGGAACGATATGACAATTCCGACCGGGATCATAACCGGAGCCAGTATCAGACGTCCTATTGTGTCCGCCGCAAGCATAAGAAGTGCTCCCATGACCGCTGAAAAGGGGAGCAGGTATCTGTGATCGCTCCCAATAATAATGCGGGCAATGTGAGGGCCTGCCAGCCCGACAAATCCAATCACTCCCGTAAAGCTGATAACTGCCGCTGTTGCCATAGCCGCCTCCACACATACCGCAAAGCGCACATTTCCTGGATGGATTCCCAGCGATTTTGCCACTTCATCATCGCCTCCCGCAATAATGTTCAAAGCGGGAGCATGAAAAAACATTGCCGTTGTACAAACCGCTACCACAACGGCCATCACAAATACTTCCTGCCAGTCACTTCCGTTCAGAGATCCAAAAGCCCACTGTACCACCTCAGCCAGTTTATGCTCACTTGCAAAAAATTCAATTGTCGATGTACACGCACTGAACAGATAATTCAAAGCAATTCCCGTGAGGACAATGGTGGATGGACTCATACCTGCTTTGGCCGCGATCAGAGAAACTACCCCCATACAGCCCAGTGCCCACAAAAATGCATTAAATACCGTTCCCAGCTGGCTTCCGCTGAACAGACCGATGCCAAATACTATGGACAGCGATGCGCCAAACGCTGCAGCATTGGAAATCCCAATGGTAAAGGGACTCACCAGCGGGTTCCGGGTAGCCGCCTGCATGGCGGCCCCGGATGCGGAAAGACCAATTCCCGCCACAACAGCCATTGCCATTCTCGGAAGACGCAGAAGCATTATGATCTTATCCTGTTTATCTGTAATCTCGCCGCCAGCAGACAAGGTCCTTGTGATTGCTCCCACAACACCGGCAAAGCTGGTATCTGAAGTCCCCAGTGTAGTAAACACCAGCATGAGCAGAACTGTCAGCAAAACGCTGAGTCCAATCAGCAAAGCTTTCTGCCTTTTTCTTCTTCTGTATTCTGCGCGAAGTCCGTCCTTCTGCTTCTTTAGCTGCCTTTGTTCTGTCATCAGCTATGTAAATCCTTTCCGCTGTAAAAATGGCCTTCTACATTCTTAAATCCCTGAAAATCTTCCATCCATGCCCGGAAAACCTCTTCCGGATCCAGTTCCGGGAGCAAATCCGGATACAACATTTTTGCGATATAACAAGTTCCAACCAGTTTTCCTGCGCCACCGTGGCTAAACTGTGTCATAAAATAGATATTATCATTTTGTACCGCCTGAATTTCATCCCAACCGGGACGACTTACAATGGAATCATACGCCGCTTGAAATTCTTCTTTTGTAGGAGGGGTATAAAGTCCAGTCCCTGCCATGGCCTCTGCCGGGGTCACCAATTTAATAATCGCTTCCGGATTTCTCGTGATAACCTCTTCCGGATCCACTTCTCCTTTGTTGATATTTTCATAGTCAACCGCAAAAATATTATCTGCAAAAGCATATTCTACCATATCAAACATAGGGTCTCCCGGGAAAATCGTGCCAAGCTCGGAGGTGCCTTCTATATAAAGGCTTCTCTTCTCCACACCCTCAAGCTGCGTACGGATATATTCCAGCTTATCATTGAAATAGTTATAGAATTCCTCCGCTTTCTCTTCTGTCCCAAACATGGTTCCTATATTTTTGACCTGATTTTCAAAATCTGCTGTGTCATAACCAGAAATTACAAATACAGGAATCCCAAATGGCTCCAGTTTTTCTTCTGCTTCTTCATAAGAACCATTTTCCGGAAGAATCACAACCTCCGGATCCAGCTCCACAATTTTTTCATAATCCAGTTCTCTCTGCCCTTTTCCAATGACATTGTCCGGATCAAACATGCCCCAATATTCTCTGTCCTGCGCCGTATTCATATCTACGGATATGATATGGTCAATCGCTCCGCAGGCACGAATCAGCTCGTTATTGTAGCGCAGGGCGCTGACAGCTGTCTCTACCGGACATTTAAGCTCCACCTGACGCCCAACGTTATCTGTAAGCGTAATCGTCTCACGTGTGTCTGCCTCCTCTGCCGCAACAGCAAGTGGGCTCGCAGCTGCTGTCAATGCCAGGGCAAAAATAATTGCGGATGTCTTGTTTTTCATAAATACATTCTCCCTTCGTTTTTATATCGCAGCAACCGTATGGAATAGTTTCCTGTGACAAAAAAAACCTGCCTCACGGCAGGTCATATATATACCTCTTCCTGTTCCGGGTGCCGCAGAATAAGATTTGCTTTTCAAAGGCAAGTATCTGACTTATGGAAATTCCAAACACAGTAACGGCCTTGTACAGGATTCTTACCTGTTTCCTTTTATGCTTGCGCACCTCTGAAAATTATTAACAAGGTTTATGATATCATATTGGCTCTGTTCCGTCAACGCACTTTATAATTCCTCCCGTTGACGAAATTTACTTAAAATGCTATAGTAACCTTTATGAGTTGTGCTGCCATCCGGCAGCGGAAGGGAGATTCCTATGAAACATAAAAAACACATACTCCGGCAGCTTATTCTCCTGTTCACCACGCTCCTGTGCCTTCTTGTGTTTTCTGTTTCCCTTGTATCTGCACAGGCCATGAACATTGACTTGGCTGACGGAGAATATTCCATACAGGTAGAGTGCATCGGCGGAAGCGGAAAGGCCAGTGTCTCTTTCCCAACTCTCATGATCGTAAAAAACGGTAAAGCATATGCGAAACTTCAGTGGAGCAGTTCCAATTACGATTACATGCTTGTAAACGATGAAAAATATCTCAACGAAAGTACAGACGGCGGAAATTCCACATTTACCATTCCCATTATAGATTTGGACAAACCGCTCTCCTACATTGCCGACACTACTGCTATGGGCACTCCCCATGAGATAACTTATACCTTTACCTTTTACCGCGATACCATCGGAAGTAAAAATGACCTTCCTCAGGAGGCCGCAAAAAAAGTAGTAGTCATCGCCTTGTTTATTATTGTTGCAGGCGGTATCCTGAATTACTTTGTCAAGAAAAAGAATGCTTAAAAAAGCCCGGCAGAAATCATATTGATTCTGCCGGGCTTTTTTAAGCATTCTTCAAAGTTGTTTCACTGTGTTTTCTTTATTTCATCAGCTTGTCCAGCTGTTTTCTCACTGCCAGAATAAAATCCCGGCTGCTGAGAACCTTCGGATTGCGGATCGAAGTGATAAGCGCCAAATCTTTTGTCATCTTTCCGCCTTCAATGGTGGCAATTGTCGCCTTTTCCAGCTTGTCTGCAAACAGGGAGAGCTCCTCGTTTTTGTCAAGCTCCCCACGCTTTCTCAAAGCACCGGTCCAGGCAAAAATGGTAGCCACAGAATTGGTGGAGGTCTCTTTTCCCTCCAGATGTCTGTAATAGTGTCTCTGCACAGTTCCGTGAGCAGCCTCATATTCGTAATAGCCCTGCGGAGAGACCAGCACAGAGGTCATCATGGCGAGAGAGCCAAACGCGGAGGATACCATGTCGCTCATCACATCGCCGTCATAGTTCTTGCAGGCCCAGATGAATCCGCCCTCAGATTTCATGACACGGGCAACCACGTCATCGATCAGGCTGAAGAAATACGTCAGACCAGCCGCCTCAAATTTTGCCTTAAATTCTTCCTCAAAAATATTCTGGAAAATCTCTTTAAAACGTGCGTCATAGGTCTTGGAAATGGTATCTTTTGCTCCAAACCATACATCCTGTCGAGTGTCCAGCGCATAATTAAAACAGCTTCTTGCAAAGCTCTCAATGGACGCATCCATATTGTGCATTCCCATGGCAACGCCCGGCGCTTGAAACTCCTGTACCAGCGCACGCTTTTCCTCCCCCGTCTCACTGGTATATACAAGCTCAACACGGCCCGGTTTATCAATATAGAACTCCGTATTCTTATAAATATCTCCATAAGCGTGACGCGCCAGAGTGATCGGTTTTTTCCAGTTGCGCACACAGGGCTCAATGCCGTTCACCACAATGGGAGCGCGGAACACTGTACCATCCAGAATCGCACGGATCGTCCCGTTTGGGCTCTTGTACATTTTTTTCAGGCTGTATTCCTTCATGCGTGCCTGATTTGGTGTGATCGTAGCGCACTTGACTGCCACTCCGTACTTTTTGGTCGCCTCCGCAGCCTCAACGGTGACATGGTCATCCGTCTCATTGCGGTGCTCCAGTCCAAGGTCATAATACTCGGTTTTCAAATCTACATAGGGCAGAAGAAGTTCTTCTTTGATCATCGCCCAGAGGATTCTCGTCATTTCGTCCCCGTCCATCTCCACAAGAGGGGTTGTCATCTGAATTTTTTCCATAGTCTGTACTCCTGTTCTGACTCTGCTTTCTGCCGCATCAGGCGCCAAGCACAATGCCCAGACGGCTGCAGGTCTCTTCTATCACTTCTTCCAGTTCCTTGTCCGACATGACTGTAACACGTCCGTTTTCATACTCCGCATCCACCCATGCCTTCACCATTTTCACAAGCTCGCTGTTCTTGTCTGTCTGTTGTTCGTTGTGCAGATGGTAATGGGTATTGATCCAGTGTGCGATTCCGGCTGCCCCGGATGTATTGGACACCGCAACCTCCACCGGACGGTTCAGGAATTTCTCCGTGTCAAATACATTGTAAATTTCTTCATTCTTCAAAAGGCCGTCCGCATGGATCCCGGCTCTTGTCACATTAAAGTTCTTTCCCACAAAGGGCGTTCTCTCCGGGATATGATAGCCGATCTCTTTTTCATAATACTCGGCAATCTCCGTGATAACAGAGGTGTCCATGCCGCCCAGGTTGCCGCGGAGCTGCGCATATTCAAACACCATAGCCTCGAGAGGCGTATTTCCGGTGCGTTCTCCAATTCCAAAAAGAGACGTATTCACACCGCAGGCGCCGTAAAGCCATGCTGTCGTGGAGTTGCTCACAGCCTTATAAAAATCGTTGTGCCCATGCCATTCGATGAGCTCTGACGGCACACCGGCGTGGACCATAATGCCGTAAATGATGCCGGGAACCGAACGCGGGATCACCGCACCTGGATAATTGACCCCATACCCCATGGTATCGCAGCAGCGGATCTTCACCGGGATTCCATACTGCTGGCGCAGCTTCATCAGCTCCAGACAGAAGGGAATCACATAGCCGTAAATGTCCGCCCTTGTGATGTCCTCCAGATGGCAGCGCACAGCCACGCCTATCTCCAGGCACTCCTTCACAATACTGAGATAGTGTTCCATCGCCTGGCTTCTGGTCATTTTCATTTTATAAAAAATATGATAATCCGAACAGCTTACCAGAATTCCGGTCTCCTGCATCCCCATGTCGCGTACAAGTTCAAAGTCTTTCTTGTTAGCGCGGATCCAGCTTGTCACCTCCGGAAATTCATATCCCCGCTCCATACACTTTTCCACAGCATCCCGGTCTTTTTTGCTGTACAAAAAGAATTCAGAAGCGCGGATACGTCCCTGAGGCCCTCCCAGCTTGTGGAGATAATCATAAATGCGCACGATCTGCTCCGTGGAATAGGGCGCGCGGGACTGCTGCCCATCCCGGAATGTGGTATCCGTGATCCAGATATCCTCCGGCATATGATGTGGTACAATACGGTCGTTAAATGCGATTTTCGGTATTTCCGAGTATGGAAACAGGTTTCGGAACACATTGGGTGTTTCCACATCCACCAGCGGATACATATGCTCTTCCAGCTGCAGCAGATTCGTCTGGCGGTTCATTTTTACACGTCTGTTTTCCATGCAAACTCCTCCTCATGTGAGCAAATTCTCCGGAATCCTGTTCCGGAAATCTCAACGTCTTATATTGTACTCAATATTTTGCTGTCCGTCAACGCTTTTGCACGTTACTGTGATAATTTTCCGGAATCTCACAGCCTGCCGCAGGTCCAAGTCCGGGCTCTTACATCTCAAAAAAGCGCTGCGCGTCAAATTTTCCCCATCCCTGCTGGTTGTGCGGCAGCCCCAGATCCTCTGCGCTCTCCCGCAGCATCATCTTGATTTCCACATTCGTGAGAAGCGGATCTTTTTCCAGCATACAGGCAATGGCCCCTGACACCAGGGGCGTTGACATGGAGGTTCCGCTTTTCATTCCGTATGCCCGCTTCCCCTCCGGCAGACAGGAAACCACCTGGCGGCCCGGCGCCACCAAATCCGGCTTGCACACACACTGCGCAGTTGGCCCTCTTCCAGACAAGGCTGCAGGTCCCCGAAGCATGTCGCTTGACCCTACGGTGATAATCTTCCGGCTGCATCCCGGTGCTGTAACACTCCCCGGATAGGGGCCCTGATTTCCCGCCGCCGCAACTACCACAAGCCCGCTGTCCCAGAGCGTTTCCACACCGGCGATCAGCGCATCGTGCTCTCTTCTTGTACGGTAAGTGGTTCCCACGGAGATATTTACTACCCGGATTTTATATTCCGCTGAATGACGAAGGAGCCAGGAAAATGCTTTCAGAACATTCTCCTTGCTCCCGTTTCCATAGCGGTCCAAAACCTTCAGACCCACGATGCCGCATCCCGGTGCCATACCGCGGTGTTTTCCCATGGAGGCGCTTCCATCTCCGGCCAGGATCCCCGTCACATGGGTGCCGTGTCCGTTGTCATCGTAGGGTATTTTTCTGTTTTCTATAAAATCTGCAAATCCCCAAATGCGGTTTCCAAAATCCTGATGCGGAAAAATTCCCGTATCCAAAATGGCCACCCCCACGCCCTTTCCGCTATATCCCGTCCATTCCATAATTCCTCCGAAATAAAATTCTTTATATTTATTTTATTCCGCACTTCAGTTTCCCGCACATGAATTCCAGAAATTCTTCCGGCGTTCCCACCTCAAAATCTTCTTTTTTTACCCAGTAGGCAATGCCGTCTGCCCGAATAAAAAAGGAGTTCGGAAGATTGCGAAATTCCTCAATACTCACATAGGCGATGGAAGCAAAATTATCGCCCCAGCCATACTGAAATGTTTTTTCATAAAAATAATAATTCGCCTTTAACACACCGCCGGGTACTGATTTGATGATCTTGTTCTTGCGGTGATAGGGCATGTAGGAAACACCGATGATAGAGATTGCCAGCGCCGTAAGAAGAATGACGTTGAGCACACTTCCGGACATGAACGAAAACAGAGAGGCATGTCCGTCCCCCTTTGCACTCTCCCAGAGGATCACCGCCAGATAAAGAACAAAAATGACACCGGAAACACTGAGGCTGATGCGCCGCAGCTTTTGTGTGGAAACCTTTTCCATCTGAAGGATGTCCCCATCCGAGTATATGGTATGTACTTTAAATTCTGTTTTTTTCATAAGTTCCTCCTGTTGATCATTTTGTCATATATTATAGCAAACAACAGTACAAATTGCTACGTTTCAAACATAAAATGTATAAACTGTTTGAAACTGGAAATGCTACCAGAAGAAACAGGCATGGAACAGGAGGGATTTTATGCTGATTTTTTTACTGTGCTTCTTCGGGCTGCAGATACTTGTACTCTTTTGCTGCCTGACAGCCGGAAATGACGCCGCCTCCCAGGCGCTCTCCGACCAGGAGCAAATTGAGTTTATCCGGGCATGGCAGGAAAAAAGAAACCGCTGAAAAAACGAGGCTGCCGCAGAATCTCTGCGCAGCCTCCCATAATTCTCTTTATTCTCCTTCTCCAGCTTCTTCCTCCACATCACAGAAATAGTCTGCATCAAAAAATTCCCGAACCGTCATTCCAAGTCCACTGCACAATTTCATCACAGTAAAAACCCCCGGATTTTTCGTTACGCAGTTTACAATGTTCATGATCGTTGTAATTGGCACGGTGGACCTGTATGCCAGAATATAATATGACATACCTTTTTCTTCGCATAATTCCCTCAGTCTTCTGGACAAAATAGTTTGATTTCTCATTGGCATATTCCTCGTTTCATACTGGTGCCTTTAAAAAGGCTCCGACTCCTTTTATCAGTATAAATACGAAAAAAATATAGAAAAATCATGTTTTTTCAATTTTTTTACTCAGATTATAATACAAACAAGCCCGCCTTTGCTGTCATTTACAATCTTCTGCATGGTATCCTGCAGTTTCATCTGACTTTCCTCGCTGATAACCGCGATCTTGCTGCGGATGCCATCCTCCACCAGCTGTTCTATGGATTTGCCGAAAATATTGGTTTCCCAGACACTCTCGCCTCTTGACTCACTTTGCCCGATATACGTGATCAAATCCTTCGCCTGCTCCTCCGTCCCCACGATCGGTGCGATTTCTGTTTCGATATTGGCTTTTATCATGTGGATGGACGGACTCTTGGACTTGATCTTTACACCGAACTTGTTTCCTTGTCGGATCACCTCCGGCTCTGCAAGGGTAATTTCCGACAACTCAGGAACAACTACACCATATCCGCACCCCCGGACAGCCTCCAAAGCCGCCTGCACTTTCACATACTGTTCTTTCATGGCCGCAAGCTCCTTCACCGTGTGTATCAGCTCGTATTCACTTTCTATGGGAACACCGCTGAGTTCACTCAGGATCCGATAATAATAGGCATCGTGAATCTGTATGCGCACCCGCACAACACCATCGGCCAGGCGAATCTCATCCAAAAGCACATCCTGCACAAACTCCCCCTCCAGGGCAAGAGATTCTCTGGTAATATCACGGATATGCCGAATTTTTCCCATAAGGCTGTAAATCTGCCCGAGAAGCTGTTTTTTCAGCTCATGCTCCACCGAAAGCATCTCCACCCATTTCGGGACAAAAAACTGTATCTCACTCACCGGAAACTCGTAAAGGATCTTCTCCAGGATTCGGCTCACATCCTCCTTGCGAAGTTGCTCGCAGTTGGCAGAGACCGCCGTCACTCCATATTTTTCCTGCAGACGTTCCACAAGCTGACCGGTCTCCTCCTTGTAGGGCACCTGCGAATTCACCAGCAGCAGAAACGGTTTGTTCTGTTTTTTCAGGCTTTCTATGGCCCGCGCTTCCGCCTCCACAAAATTTTCCCTGGGTATTTCCCCGAAACTTCCGTCCGACGTAATGACAAGCGCAATGGTGGAATGCTGGGAGATCACTTTCTCAGTTCCAATCTGCGCCGCATCGTGAAAAGGAATATCATGGTCGATCCAGGGTGTTTTGACCATGCGTTCCCGCCCCTCCTCCAGGTGCCCCGAGGCATCTTTTACCAGGAAGCCCACGCAGTCAATGAGCTTTACTCTCACATTCAAATCCTGTCCAAGCTTTACCGAAACCGCTTCTTTTGGAACAAACTTTGGCTCCACCGTCGTGATGATCTTGCCGGAGCCACTTAAAGGAAGCGAGTCCCGAAGCTCCGCCTGTTTCTTTTCTTCCATGTGCGGAAGTGCCATCAGCTCCATGAATCTCCGGATAAACGTAGATTTTCCCGTGCGCACAGGGCCTACAACACCTATGTATATATCCCCGCCGGTACGAGCCTGTATATCCCGGTAAATCTGATAATTTTCCATAACAAAGCCCCCTTGCATATTTTTACACAATCCCATGTATTGTTATAATATATGTAAGGGGGCTTTTGTCTATGTTATAAATCAATAAAACTCATTGTGAAGCAGCTCATGCTCTTTTCCTTTGAGCAGTCCTTCATAAAGCTCCAGCACCAGAGGATTCTCGTCAGATTTTTTGATGATCATAGTATTGTCCGCATTATAAAGACCTTTTGCCCTTGCCGCCTTGGTCCTTGCACCGGCTCTTGGAGGCTGTCCTCCTCCCATGATGCATCCGCGTCTGCAGGCCATAACCTCGATCAGATGATATTCTGCTTCGCCGTTCTTTACACGTTCCATGACTGTCCTTGCATTGGCCAGGCCGCTGGCAACGCAGATCTTCACTTCCATGCCCTGATAAGGAATCGAAAACTCCTTGATCCCTTCCTCTCCCCGAACGCCGCATTCTGCAATTTCGCTCATAGCCTCTTTGGTATGCTCCGGACTGAGACGACGGAGAACCGCCTCTGTCACACCGCCGGTCACACCGAAGATCACACCGCCGCCGGAACCAAAGCCGAAGGGCATATCGCAGGCTTCCGGATCAAGCGCGGCAAAATCAATGCCGAAGTTGTTGATCATACGGATAAGTTCTGTGGTTGTGATCACAATGTCCGTGTCCTGCTCGCCCTTGGTAAAACTGTTGGGACGAATGGCCTCTGCCTTTTTTGCAGTACAGGGCATGACAGACACCATCACGGTCTTTTTGCCATCTGCATGCTCGGGATCACGGAAGTACTCCTTGATCACCGCGGACATCATTCCCTGCGGAGAACGGCAGGTGGACAGGTTCGGAATATAATCCTTGTACTGATCTGTAATAAATTTCACCCATGCCGGACAGCAGGAGGTAAGAAGGGGAAGATGCTCTCCCTTTTCCACTCTCTTCAGAAATTCTGCCGTTTCCTCCATGATCGTAAGGTCAGCACTGAAAGAAGTGTCATACACCTCATCAAATCCCATTCTGTGAAGGGCATTGACAATTTTTCCCATAACGCTTCTGCCCTTTGTCAGGCCGTAATGATCTCCCACCGCCACGCGGACTGCCGGCGCGATCTGCGCCACAACACGGATGTCGGGATCTGCCAGGGCTTCCCATACCTCATCCATGTGATTCTTGATGGAAATGGCTCCCGTGGGACAAAATACCCGGCACTGTCCGCAGTTGACACAGTTTGTCTCTGCAATCTTTTTGTTAAAGGCAGGCATGACCATAGCATCGGTTCCCCGAAAAGCAAAGCCCAAAACCCCAATTCCCTGCAGCTCTTCACAGGCGCGTACACAATCGCCGCAGAGGATACACTTGTTGGGATCCCGCACAAGTGAGGGGGAGCTGTCGTCGATCTCATGATGCTCTCTTGTATTTTCAAAACGGATGTCGCGGACACCCAGACGATGGGCAAGTTCCTGCAGGATACACTCACCGCTCTTGACACAGGTGGTGCAGTCCCGGCAATGTGCTGCAAGAAGCAGCTCTATGATCAGTTTGCGGTATTTTTTTATCCGGCCGGAATTGGTGTAGATCACCATGCCGTCTCTCGGTTCCTCGGAGCAGGACGCAAAGGTCCTTCCTCTGTCATCTTCCACAGTGCAGAGTCTGCAGGCGCCAAACGTAGACACCTCCGAATGGTAACAAAGGGTCGGAATGTTGATGCCCGCCTTACGGATTACCGTGAGAACATTTTTTTCATCGGTAAACTCAACTTTTCTGCCGTCAATAGTCATAGTTCCCATAGCTTATCCTCCCTTCTATGCTTCCACGTAAATTGCATCAAAGTTACAGTTGTCCTTACAAGCGCCGCACTTGATGCAAACGTCATTGTTGATCGTATAAGGATGCTTGATCTTTCCGGAAATCGCCCCTGCCGGACAGTTCTTCGCACATTTTCCGCAGCCGATACAGAATTCCGGATTGATATGATATTTTCTGAGCGCAGTACAAACCTTTGCACGGCACTTTTTATCGCGGATATGCTCTTCATATTCCTCACGGAAGCGTTTCAGGGTGCTGATGACCGGAAGCGGTGCGCTTTTTCCCAGGCCGCACAGAGCCATGCTCTGCACCATGTTTGCCAGCTCTTCCAGCTCGTCAAGGTCCTTCATCTCTCCCTTGCCCGCCACGATTTTTTCCAGGATCTCCAGCATGCGCTTTGTGCCTTCCCGGCAGGGAACACATTTGCCGCAGCTCTCCCTCTGCGTAAAGCTCATGAAAAATCGTGCCACTTCTACCATACAGGTATTCTCATCCATAACAACAAGTCCGCCGGAGCCCATGATGGCATCCAGTTTTTTTACGGAATCAAAATCCAATGGCTGGTCAAGCTGTTCCTCAACCAGACAACCTCCGGAGGGACCTCCGATCTGCACGCCTTTAAAAGCAGCTCCGCTCTTCAAACCGCCGCCAATGTCATAGATGATGTGATGAAGGGTGGTTCCCATGGGAACCTCGATCAGTCCGGTGTTTTCGATCGCTCCGGTGAGGGAGAAGGTTTTTGTGCCCGGACTTCCCTCCGTGCCTACTGTGCGGAACCAATCCGCTCCTTTCAGGATAATTCCCGGAACATTGGCATAGGTTTCCACGTTATTAAGAACTGTGGGTTTCTCCCACAGACCTTTTTCTACGGTCCTAGGCGGCTTCACACGGGGCATGCCGCGGTTTCCTTCAATGGAAGCGGTAAGCGCCGAACCCTCGCCGCAAACAAACGCACCTGCGCCGCGGTTGATATGCAAATGGAAATTCACGCCGGAGCCAAGAATGTTTTCTCCCAAAAGTCCGTATTTCTCTGCCTCTTCAATGGCCATGCGAAGCCTCTTTACAGAAAGCGGGTACTCCGCACGCACATAAATATAGCCGTTCTCAGCGCCCACAGCATACGCCGCCAGGATCATTCCCTCGATCATCTTATAGGGATCGCCTTCCATGACAGAGCCGTCCATAAACGCTCCCGGATCTCCCTCGTCGCCGTTGCACACAACGTAGCGGACGGTTTCTTTCTGGCGTGCCACCTGACTCCATTTCTTACCTGCCGGAAATCCGGCGCCGCCACGGCCGCGCAGTCCGGATTTGGAAACCTCTTCAATAACCTCCTGAGGGCTCATCTCAAAAAGAGCCTTGGCAAGAGCACAAAATCCGCCCGCTGCTATGTATTCATCAATGGATTCCGCATCGATCCTGCCGCAGTTTTCCAGTACGATCCTTGTCTGGAGTTTGAGGAACGGTATGTCGTTTGGATGCGGACATTTCTCGCCGTCATGGGTGTAGAAAAGCCGTTCTACCGGCTGTCCTCCCAGAACTGTTCGCTCCACGATCTCCCTGCAGTCCTCTACCTGCACATGTACATACTGGTAATCATAGGGCTCAATACGCATCAGCGGACCAAGTTCACAGAGTCCCTGACAGCCGGTCTTAATTACGCCTACATGCGGGACATCTTTCTGCATTTCCACGGTTACACCTTCGATATCCTTACAGAGCTTAACCATCTCCTCATAAATCTTCTGGGAACCGGAGGCAATGCAGCCGGTGCCGGAACATACAAGAACACGGCAGGTATAGCTCTGAAGTTCACTGCGCACTTCACTCTGTCTTTTTAATAAATCCTCTTTGCTTGTCATGGTCATACGCTCTCACCTCTCAGTTCATTCAAAAGTTCAACAGCTTTTTCCGGCGTCATCTTCGGATGCACCTCATCGTTGACTGTCAGTGTGGGAGCCAGCCCACAGGCGCCAAGACAGGAGACCGTCTCCACGGTAAAAAGCATGTCATCTGTTGTATGCTTCTTGTGACTGAGTCCAAGCTCCTTGAGCATGGCTTCTTTTACAGGCATGGACTTTCGCACATGGCACGCGGTTCCGTCACAGACCTTAATGATGTATTTGCCCTTGGGCTCAAAGGAAAAATTCTCGTAGAATGTTGCCACACTGTAGGCTTTGGCTTCGGTCACCCCGATTTCACCTGCAACATAAGTGAGAAGTTCTCCCGGCAGATAGCGGTATTCTGCCTGAATGTCCTGCATGATGGGAATCAGCGAAGCAGCCTTTCGTCCGTAAAATTCAATGATTTCGTCCGCCTTTCTGTAATAAGACTGGTCTAACATTCGGTTTCCTCCTTAATTATTTTTTTACACATCTTTGTTTTTATCCATTTTGTACATACACTCCTGTCCTGATTATACATGAAACTGACAATTTCCACAAGCAATATATGCGAGTTTTTTTCTTTCCATGCTCTCCAAAAGTGCCGGAAATACAAGGCTTTTTTCAAATTGTATGTACAAAAATACAAGGCAATTTTTATCACATTCCTGTTAATAAAAAAACGTTGCTTTTCCCGCGGATATTCGCTAAGATAAAACATATGCGGAAACCTGTTCCCGCAGAAAGAATCACAGACAAACAGCCATACAAGGAGTAAGTATATGATGCGAGGTATTGATACGCCGGTCAAACAAATACGGCGCAAAATTTTTACAGAAGTAGCAAAAATCGGTTTCCAGTCAACGGATGAATCTCTGATCCATGATATCGAGGCGATCCCCTACAGCATTGTGGAGGAACGCGCCAAATATCGGGACAGCATCTACCGTGAGCGGGCGGTTGCCAGTGAACGCGTGCGTCTTGCCATGGGCCTTTCTCTCCGCCCTGAGAACAAGGCAGTTCACCTGACAGAGGGTCTGGCTGCCAGCAATGTTGACGAAATTTATTACGAGCCGCCCCTGATGCAGGTCATTCCTTCCGCCTGTGCCGCCTGCGCACCCAACAAGTACGAGGTAAGCAACATGTGTAAAGGCTGTGTGGCGCATCCTTGTATGCAGGTATGCCCCAAAGGCGCCATTTCCATGATAAACGGAAAATCCCACATTGACCAGGAGAAGTGTATCAAATGCGGCAAATGCAAGTCCGTCTGTCCCTATGACGCCATTGCCCACAAGGAACGCCCCTGTGAACGCGCCTGCGGTGTCAAGGCTATTACCAGTGACGAGCAGGGACGCGCTTCCATTGTACAGGACAAATGTGTATCCTGCGGCATGTGCATGGTAAGCTGTCCTTTTGGGGCTATTTCCGACAAATCCCAGATTTTCCAGCTGGCGCATGCGCTCCGGGAAGGAATGGACATTATCGCGGAGGTTGCTCCTGCATACGTCAATCAATTTGGAGACAACGTAACAACCAGACAATTCCATGCAGCTTTAAAGGCGCTTGGTTTCAGTGCCGTATATGAGGTCGCCATGGGCGCGGATATCGGCGCAGTGTCAGAGGCACATCATTACGCAAAAGAGGTTGCCACAGGAAACCTTCCCTTCCTGCTCACCTCCTGCTGCCCCTCCTGGTCCATGCTGGGCAAAAAGTTTTTCCCGGATATGATAGAAAACATTTCCCAGGAACTGACCCCCATGGTGGCAACCGCCCGCAGCATCAAGAAAAAACATCCGAACGCCAAGGTTGTCTTTATCGGCCCCTGCGCGTCCAAGAAGCTGGAGGCTATGCGGCGGACCGTGCGGAGCGATGTGGATTTTGTGGTAACCTTTGAAGAACTGTGGGGAATGTTTGATGCCAGGGAGATCGATCCTTCTTCCTTTGAAGGCTCCGAATCTCTGCACAACGCCACCGCAGCCGGGCGAGGCTACGCAGTGGCCGGAGGTGTTGCAGGCGCAATCGAAGCCTGCCTGAAAGAATACTATCCGGAGGTTCCCGTACATATCGAACATGCAGAAACTCTCACTGACTGCAAAAAGGTTCTGTCTCTTGCCAAAGCCGGAAAGATCAAGGGCTGCCTCATCGAGGGCATGGCTTGTCCCGGCGGCTGTATGGGTGGCGCCGGAACCAACGTTCCTTTTGCAAAATCCTCCAAGGAGCTGAAGAAACTCCTGGATTCTTCCACCAGGAAGATTCCGGACAGAGAACTGGAAGAAATCGACCTCAGCTGATTTAAAAAAAATCAAGCCCCGGCGGGCTTGTTCAATGTTTCATACATTGCGCAACCCCTGCCAGGGCTTTTCTTTGTGTCACAAAATTCTTTTTTCAGTCGCTCTGCGCAATGCTGCTGAGAATCTCCACGCACTGCTCAATCCCAAGAGCAGAGGCATTCAGGCAGATGTCATACGAGTCTGCCACGCCAAATTCCCTTCCGGTAAAATAAGCGCAGTATTTTTTTCTGGCCTTGTCAATCGCCGCCAGCTGTTCGCTGAGCTTTTCCCTTGGCACATCCGGCATTTTCTCCTGCATACGGTTTAATCTCCAGTGATAATCTCCGTAAATAAATACATGGAGGGAATGGTCATATTCCTTGAGAATGCTGTCTGCGTTGCGGCCAACAATGATGCAGCGGCCTTTTTCCCCGATTTTGCGGATCGCCTCGGTCTGGGCGTTGTAGATTTTTTCCCCGAGGGGCTTGTTGTAAAAGTCAAACAGACTCTGGGCAAATCCAAAATTCGTCGGAACCTTTTCATCCCACTTCATCAGCGTATCTGCATCCACATTGGACGCCTTCGCCGCCTGCAGGATCAGCTCTTTGTCATAAAACTCAAAACCGATCTTCTGGGCAACTGCATGTCCGATCGTGCTTCCGCCGGCGCCGAATTCCCGGCTGATCGTAATAATCTTCTTCATCGCACGTCCTCCTCTCCCTGTCGCTTTGTTTAGAGAACCTTATTCAAAAAGTCAATGGTGCGGGGTTCTTTGGGATTATTGATAACCTCCTGGGGAGCCCCCTGCTCCACAATGTAGCCTTCGTCCATAAAGATGACCCGGTCCGCAACTTCCCGGGCAAAACCGATTTCGTGGGTCACGACCACCATGGTCATACCATCTGCAGCCAGTTCCTGCATTACACTTAAAACCTCTCCTACCATTTCCGGATCCAGCGCCGAGGTCGGCTCGTCAAAAAGCATAACCGTCGGTTTCATTGCCAGAGCTCTGGCAATCGCCACACGCTGTTTCTGTCCGCCGGAAAGCTGTGATGGATAAGCGTCAGCCTTGGAATCCATTCCCACTCTTTTGAGAAGACGCATCCCCTCTGCCTCAGCTTCTGTCTTTGTCATTTTTTTCAGTTCCACCGGAGCCATCATGATATTCTGGAGCACCGTCTTGTGCGGAAACAGATTAAAGTGCTGAAACACCATACCGATATTCTCGCGAACCTTGTTGATGTCCGTATGCTTGTCTGTCATATCCGCTCCGTTTACCACAATGCTTCCCGCAGTCGCTTCCTCCAGCTGGTTAAGACAGCGCAGGAATGTAGACTTGCCGCTTCCAGACGGGCCGATAAGAACAACCACTTCACCTTCCTCAATGTCCACGCTGATGTCTTTTAAGACCTCAAGCTTGCCAAAATTCTTTTTGAGGTTCTGAACCTTTATCATGATCTTTTTATCTTCCACGCTGCAGCCTCCTCTCTACCTGCTTTGCCACCTTGCTCAGAGTGATAATGACGATCATGTACATAATACCAACGATCGCCCAGGTTTCCAGACTCTTAAAGGTATTTCCGCTGATGGTTTTTCCCATGTTGGTCAATTCCGGGAATCCGATAACCGAAAGAATGGAGGTATCCTTCAAAGTGATGATAAACTGGTTGATGATCGACGGTATCATGGTGCGGATCGCCTGCGGCACTACCACAAGGCGCATGCTTTTTCCGTAGGAAAGTCCAAGACTTCGGCTCGCCTCCATCTGACCTTTGTCCACGCTCTCAATGCCGGCTCTGATAATCTCCGCCATGTACGCACCGCAGTTCATGGACAGCGCGATCGTACCCGCCTGCAAAGCAGACATGCGAAAATCCTGAAATCCCATGGATTTGATCGCCACCGGCACACCAAAATAAATAAAATATGCCAGTACGATCAGCGGAACCCCTCGCACTGCATCCACGTACACTGTCCCAAGCAAATTCAGGATTCTGTTTTTTCCCACGTTCATCAGCGCAAAAATCATACCGATGATCATGGCAAAAAACAGGGACAGCAGACAGAGAAGCAGGGTTTTTCCCATTGCCTGCAAAAGCATGTTCCCATATGTCTGAACAATCGAAATCATATTGTCGCTCCTTTCGTTTTTTCAATTCCTGTAAAGCCAAAAAACGCGGGGAATCTTCATTCCCCGCGCCCGCCGGAATTCTTATTCTTCTGTTTCTGCCTCGGCATCCTCAGCAGCTGCTGCCGGAACTGCATCCTCACCCAGATATTTCTTGATGATTTCGTCGTAGGTTCCGTCTGCCTGAATGTTCTTCAGACCAGCATTGAACATATCCAGAATCTCCTGGTTTTTCTCATCCATGATGGCAAAGCCATAAGGAGCACCCTCGCTCTCCATTCCTTCCGGAATCACAAGCGGAAGATCACCCTCCTTGATGGAAGCTGCCATAATCGGCGTATCCTCCACGCAGGCTGCACTGTTGCCAAGGATAACATCCTGATACATTGTAGGAGAATCCTCGAAAACAGTTACGGTAAATCCGTACTCATCCTTCAGAGAATCTGCGTAATTTGCACCTGCTGTTCCATTTTTTACGGCCACGTTTTTGCCTTTCAGGTCCTCCAGGGATTTGATGTCGCTTCCCTCTGCCAGAACAAAGGTCTGGGTTGCGTTATAGTATCCATCGGAGAAAATCCATCCGCTCTCTTTGCGCTCATCGTTAATGGATGCGCCTGCGATCAGAGCGTCTGCCTGACCTGCCTGAACTGCTGCCACCGCAGCATCCCATCCCAGGCTCTGAAGCTCATACTCAAATCCCTGGTCCTCTGCGATTGCTGCCAGAAGGTCTACATCAATGCCAACAAATTCATTGTTTTCATCCGTATACTCAAAAGGCTTGAATACGGTATCTGTAGCGATCACCCATTTTTTGTCTTCTGCTGCTGTGCATACGCCTGCGCTCAGAGCAACTGCCATAACTGAGCAGGCCATAACTGCCAATGCTTTCTTCATCTTCGTTTCCTCCGTTACGTTTTCGTTTTTGTATCTTAGTTATTATACTTTTATTTATATGGGATGTCAAGCAGCAGAATTTTATTATGCTAACACTTCGTCGTGTCAGCGTGACAATTCCATATTCTCAGGTTGTCCCACGGACAATGAGCTTTCCGTCAAATACAATTTCTCTGTTCACCTCCGGATGATCGATCTTCTCAATCAGAAGTTCCGCCGCAGCCTGCCCCATTTTGCGGATGGGCTGTCCGATGGTGGTAAGCGGAGGTTCGATCAGTGCTCCCAAAAAGACATTGTCAAATCCCACAAGGCTGATTTCTTCCGGCACCCTGATTCCGTTGTTTTGAAATTCTCTCACACATCCGATCCCGATCATATCGATCGCGGCCATAATTGCATCCGGCCGCTCTGAAAGAGATGCATAATACCGTGCCGCATCCTGTCCAAGGCGGATATAATCCGGCTCATTTTCTCTCTGTACCCGGTATATCCATTTTTCCTCAAGGGGAATCCCGCAGTCCTCAAGCCCCTTCACAAATCCCTGATAACGGTCCTCGATAATGCTCACATCCTCCGAGTTCAGCACATAGCCAAGCTTTTTGTGCCCTTTTTCGTAAAGATAACGCACTGCCTTCCGTGTGCTGGAAAAACCGTCTGTATACACGCAGGAGCTGCTTTGCTGTGCATCGTTTACCCTATTCATATACACGATCGGCAGCTTTTCAGAAATCTCCTGAAGATAGTCTGACATCTTGTCATTCATCCGATAGGTGTTATAAATAATTCCATCAATGTTTCTTTTCAGCAGCTCATTGATGTATTCGATTTCAGACATTGCATGTCGTTCGGTATTGCATACAAGTACCATATACCCGTGCTTGAGCGCAATATCCTCCACACCCCGAAACATTTCCATATAAAAAATATTGGTGTATTCCGGAACCACAAGTGCAATCGTGTGCGTTTTCCTGGTGCGGATTGCCCGCGCCATAAAGCTTGGAGAATAATTCAGCTTTTCAATGGCTTCCTCCACCGCAAGACGTGTTTCCTCTTTTACCTTTTTGTCTTTATTAATCACGCGGGAAACGGTTGATTTAGATACCCCCGCTTCCTTTGCCACATCAAATATTGTTGCCATAGGTATCCTCCGATAGTTTTCTGGAGCATGGAAAATTGCTGTGCCTCCCCGGAGCCCACAGCAACTTTCTTTTTGCTTTCCTATCTATTAATAATACAACGAAACCAGGGTAAAGTCCAACGGTTTCTGAGCCTTCACTTCTATGCGAAAATTTCCCGGATTTTGTTTTCCATAAGCTCTGCCATCTGAGCATGGCCTTTTTCTGTATAGTGGATTCCATCTGTTTCATTAACTTCCACAAGCCCTGCCGGATTCATATAATGAATTTTTTGGCGCACCGCAATCTGTTCATAATACGAAGCCAGTGCCTGGCTTCTTTCTTCCATATTTGGGAGCATCTGATCCAAATCTTCTGTTCTTCCCACGCTGTGAACGGGAACGGGAGTAACAAGCAAAATCTCCGGCGCCTCAAAATTTAGACCCGCGTCTGATTTCTTCACCGTTTTTACAAGGTTTTCCATAGATGCCCCTATGTCAAAGGGTGACACGCCAAATCTGGATTTTAAATCATTTGTTCCCAGCATAAGAATCACCAAATCCAACGGTTTATGGCTGTCCAAACAAGGAAGCAGATATTTTTTCCCGTTTTTGTACTCTTCTATCGGATCATCCCATACTGTGGTTCTTCCGCCAAGACCTTCTTCAATAATATAATACTCTGCGCCCAGATTCTTCTGCAGGAGTCCTGTCCACCGAATGCCTCTCGGATAACGGCTGATCAAATCCGGCTTCAACCCATAGGTATTGGAATCTCCATAACATAAAACTGTTCTCATTTCAATCTGCCTCCTACACTTCCTTGAGCTTCTTGACTTTTTCTCTGTTTGCCAATACATCAAAGGCCACAGCGAGAATCAAAACAATGCCCTTTACTACCTGCTGATAATATTCTCCAATATTCATGATTGTCAGACCATTGCTCAGCACACCAATAATGACCGCTCCCAGAAAGGCGCCAAACATAGAGCCTTTTCCGCCATTTACACTGACACCGCCAATCACAACCGCTGTCACAACATCCATTTCCGTGCCAGTTCCAGAAGCCGGAGCACCAGAGCTGATTCTTCCGGCAAGAACGATTCCGGCAATAGAAGCCAGAAAAGCGCTGACCGCATAAAGCGACGCTGTGATTTTCTCCACAGAAACTCCCGCAAGACGAGCAGCCTCCACATTACCTCCAATAGCATACACATAACGTCCCAAATAAGTATACTTCAAAATCATTCCCATGATCACCACGATAACCAGCATAATAATTACAGGCACTGGTATTCCGGCCACATATCCCTGTCCGAGATTCACAATTGGTTCCGGTATGTCATACACGGGAAGACCGCCGGAAATAATATAGGCAAGACCACGAACTACTGTCATCATTCCTAATGTGATCACAATCGCAGATACATTAAGTCCTACAATCAAGGCTCCTGTAATAAGTCCGATCACAGTTACGATTGCCATGGTAAGAAGAATCGCTACGGAAACGGGAAGCCCCAAATCGCCCATAAATTTTGCCGCAAGAACACCCGTAAGTCCCAGATATGCGCCCACCGTCAAATCCATTCCGCCGGAAATGATTACAAAAGTCATGCCCGTTGTAAGAATACTGATTACAGATACCTGACGCAATACATTCAAAATATTGTTTACCCGAAGAAAATTGGGGGATGCAATTGAAAATACTATAATTAAAACCAGAAGAATGATCAATGTGCTGAATTTTTTAAATATCTGTTTCATTTTGCTTCTCCTTCCTTGATGCCAGATGCCAGTTTCAGGATTTTTTCCTGTGTAGCCTCCTCTTTACTCAACTCGCCCGTCAATTCGCCCTCATGCATGACAAGAATTCTGTCGGACATTCCCAAAAGTTCTTCCATCTCCGAAGAGATCATGATAATCGCCATTCCCTGGCGGGCCAGCTCATTCATCAGAACATAGATTTCTTTTTTTGCTCCTACATCAATGCCTCTGGTCGGTTCATCAAACAGAATAATATCTGAATTACCTGCCAGCGATTTTGCCAAAACTACTTTCTGCTGATTTCCGCCGGAAAGATTTTTGGTAAGCTGCTCCATGGATGGCGTTTTGATGGAAAGCTCCTGAATATATTTTTCAGAAAGACTTTTATCTTTTGATTTATCCACAAAACCGGCCTTTGCTATATCTTTGATACAGATAAAAGATATATTTTCCCGTATTGACATTCCCAGAAGAGCACCGTGTTTCTTTCTGTCCTCCGGAATGTAGGCGATTCCCTCTTTAATTGCCTGTCTGGGCTTTCGGATATCTCTTTTTCTCCCGTGAATATAAATTTCACCGGATGTTTTTGCGTCTGCACCGAAAATTGCCCGCGCAGTTTCTGTCCGCCCAGCGCCAACCAAACCAGCAAGACCAAGAATTTCACCTTTTCTCACAGAAAAGCTGATATTTTTCAGAAGCGCATCCGTAGACAGATTCTTTACCTCCAGAACCACTTCTCCAATTTCTTTTTCCACTGTTGGGAACTGTTCATCCAAAGTACGCCCCACCATCATCCGTATCAGGCTTGTCTGGTCCATATCCGCAGCCATTTCTGTTCCCACATATTTTCCGTCCCTCATGACTGTAATCCGGTCTGCCAGCGCAAATATTTCTTCCATACGATGAGAAATATAAATAATCGCCACACCGTTGGCTTTCAGTTTGCGTACAATCCCAAACATTGCATCTATTTCACGATTCGTAAGCGGCGCGGAAGGTTCATCCATAATCAGCACTTTCACATCGGCTGAAATCGTTTTTGTAATCTCTACAAGCTGCTGATAGGCTACGGTAAGGCTTTTTACTTCCTGCGTAACATCAATGTCAATCCCGAAGCTTTCCATAAGCTCTTCTGCTTTCTGATTCATCCGTTTCCGATTAATGGTATGACCATTTGTGAGCTTCTGCCCCAGAAAAATATTCTCTGCCACAGACAAATCCGGCACCAGATTAAATTCCTGGTAAATGACACCGATTCCCAATTTTTTTGACAAAGCAGGGGTCATGGAATCATAGGTGACATCTTCATAAACAATGCTCCCTCCGTTCGGCTTGATCGCACCTGAAATGACCTTTATCAGCGTAGACTTTCCAGCTCCATTCTCCCCCATCAAAGCATGTACTTCTCCCGGATAAATTTCCAGATTCATATGGTCCAAAGCCGTAACACCTGGATATTGCTTGGTCACATTTTTTAATGTAAGTATTGGTTTCATATAACCGTTTCCTCCCCACACAGTTTCGGGGGACTAAAAAGTCCCCCGAACGTTTGCTTATGCTTACTGATAATCTGCTACATTAACAGCGGTTACTGCCTGCAAATCAAACAGGCTGTCCTGAGGATAGGATGTTTCATTCAACACAGCACATGCAGTATCTACCAATGCTTTTCCTGTGGCTGTAGGATTCTGGCTTACAGATACCTGATAAATTGTTTCTTCACCGATCAGTTTAAGAGCCTCATCTGTTGCATCAATTCCGGCAATCAGATATTTGTCTGGATCTGTCATTCCCTGCGCCTTAAATGCCTGATATGCACCGAGTGCCGCTCCGTCTGAAACGCCGCATACCACTTTCAAATCCGGATTTGCCTGCAGGAAATTCTCTGTATTTGTCATACCCTCCTCCTGATCTCCCGCAGTGGCGTCGGCAACAAACTCAACATTCGGAGCATATTCTTTCACTCCATCCATAATCCCTTCCTTACGTGCGATAACGCTCTCCATAAGGTCATAGTTCAAGGTTGCCGCTTCAACCTTCTCCTCTGTTCCATACATTTCAGCAATACGCTGTCCGACAGCGACTCCCTGCGTATATCCAAGCGTATATTCTTCACATCCGATATAGGCATCATATCCATCAATCTTTGAAGTCAAACATACAACTGCAATTCCCTCTTTTTTTGCTTTTTCAATTACAGGTTTTGCAGCTTCTGCGTCTACCGCGCAGACAATGATTGCATCACAGCCTGCAGAAATGAAGTTTTCTAACGCATCAATCTGATTGGCAGAATCGCTGTCGCAGGCATTTGTCATCAACGTACAGCCTGTAGCATCGCACTCAGCCTGCGCAGCTTCCACAAGCTGGATAAAAAACTGTCCTGTCAGATTCAATACGGAAATGCCAATAGTATACCCCTCATCATCAGAAGGCAGAGCTAATTCTACTTCTTCCTTTTTTGTCTCAGTACCCGCTTCTTCTGCCATTACTGCCGCCGGCATGGTTCCAACCATCGCAAGTGTAAGAAGTGCGCATAACAGTTTTTGTTTCATATTCGTTTCCTCCTATCTCAATATTTGAAATTTGTCAATATATCTCCCGATATATTTTTG
>QFCE01002145.1_pt1 | contig 31309 bp, 31 predicted proteins | sample 5346091 | NCBI WGS metagenome assembly QFCE01 (sample SAMN09062252, study PRJNA434731) | Human gut metagenome, whole genome shotgun sequencing project. | isolation source: stool timepoint A chromium assembly | host: Homo sapiens | collected 2015 | reverse complement strand
CTACAGATATGTATTCAGGCAAAGGAAGTCTAGGAAGATCTACATAGCGCTTGAATATAAGACGGGCAGCTGAATCAGATATATTGAATTGAGCTGCAATCTCGGCTGTTGATTTAGTAAGAGTCTTGAATGCATTAAGAATCAAATATGGCGTGATATTTGAAGAATGTGAGTATTTATCCAAAAACGGAAAGGAATCATTCTCTGTGTGTCCGCACTCCTTACACACCCATCTGCGCTGGCGTACTATCAAGTAAGTGTTCATTGAATCCTGAGAGATTGGATGATTTACTTTACGAACATAGATACCCTTGGAATGCATACGAGACTGACACATAGGGCAAAGAGTAGGCTTTAAGTTTTTTTCGATATAAACAAATTTATCAGAACCGATGATTTCAATCTTAGTAACAGTGTATGTACCATCATCAGTCAGATTAAGAAGAGCCAGATAATTAGAATTTTGATTCGTGTTGTGTTCCATAATAAATTTTACCTCCTGAACAACGTAGAAAAACACAACACATTCATTATAGAAGATAAGATACTCTAAAAACTTTAAAAAGTTTTTAGAGCAGGTTATAAACGCCTCTAAATAATTACCAATAAACAAATATAGAAAAACAGGTAAAGAGATAGTTGTTCATGTCAAAAAAAGGAAAGAAAAAAGAGCCAATTTGGAGACCCCAAAAGTCGCCCCTAAAATTGACCCTAAAATAGACCCCAAAAATAATGACCCTAATTAAAATTGGTTACCCGCATGAAACGGCCTTTTTTTAGGTCAAAATTTGCATTTTTTTTAGAATTGTGTATAGTATTAATTGTTGTTTTCAATTATTTGACAACATTTGCCTCGTATTTTATGAGGTTTAAGGGGAAGATTGGAGGGTGTTTTGAACTTTATAAAAGAAGAAAATTTAGAGAGTAGTTTATTAAGAAAAGGGTTAGTTTCAGGTTTATTGATGTCGACACTTACATTAACATTACTAACAACATCATCAGTTATTGGGGAAGAAAGTAAGGTCTATGCCAAGTCAAATGGCACAGATGAAAATATCTTAATGCGTGTTGATACAAAAAATGGAACTGAAGAATTAAAAGAGAAATTCGAAGAACAGATTCAAAATATCGAGGAAGAATCTAGCAAGAAACAAGAAGAGTCGAAGAGCGTTGAAGAAATGAGTATGGAACAGCCAGATTTATTGAATGATATGCAGTTCATTCAAAATAACTACAATGCTGTTACACAAATCGTTTACTCGCAACCATCACTTTCACAATACATTAGTAATGTGAATGCACTTACTGCCTCTGGTGGTATTTATTATGGACCTAGTGGTAAAGAAACATACTATAATTTAAATATGTCAGGAGTAGTCGACATTATGCGTGGTATGGGAAATAATGATGCATATTGGGTTCGTGAAGATGGTGCGAAAATGTTGGGGGATTATATTATTGTTGCGGCCGATTTAAATAAATATCCTAGAGGTACAATTGTAGAAACTTCATTAGGAAAAGGAATCGTCTGTGATACTGGAAGTTTTACGCAAAATTCAGATACTCAATTAGATATTGCGACAGACTGGTAATATATATGAGTGTGAAGTAGAAGTCATGTGCTTCTTCTTTTTTTGTTTTACCATAAAAAATGGCATCCGAAGATGCCAAATTCATTATTCTTTTGGATTTAATAATTGTTTTTGTACTTTAGAAACAGGATTGAATGTTGTTAGTCATTTTGTGTTGATTGTCATGCCACTGATGGTTTGGATAAACCATAAGAAGAATAGAATTACAAGGATGGGTATAACACAAGATGTTACGATCATGATGGCTGTAGCTTCCATGAAATTGTTTAATGACTTGTTAAACGTCTTCGTATATTTTTGTGCTGTTGAAGAAAATGCTTCAGCTGCTTTTCCAAAGAAGTTTTTATTTTCTTTATCCTGGCATATTTTTCTGGATGTTGTTCGCGTTATTAATCGTTTCTTGAATACTTGTTTCATAGGTGGCTTTAATTGTTTTAGATAATTTTACACTACAAGGCATGATTAGGCACGTCGCTACTGCCATAATGCCAATCTTAATACATACAATTCTTAACTAATCCCATTTTATGACGTTGTTGACTAGCCATGCCAAACAAAGTATTGGAATGATGTATTTAAAGATGACCATGCATGTGAGTGTCAAAGCGTATTTTTCTAAATAGATGGCTCCTAGAACTAATAAGAATTTTGAACTTAAATCCGCTAAGTCATTCGCAACGGGAGTTCCTGTATCTCCTGGTAAAATGGTAATGGATGTAGAGATGGCAGCACTCGATACGGCTAGTGTCATGACCGTATTTCTTTTTTCGTCTAAATATTGAATGGATTGCTCATGAAATTCGGGTGTTGATGTTTTTTGTGCAACCATATAAAAACTTGATAAACAAATAAGAATGGGTAAGATCCATTTTAAAATAGTTTTGTACATAATGACGATTCCTTTCTATATTTCTCATTTTATCAAAAATAGAGTATAATCAATCTAGGAGGATTTAATTATGATTCTAGTTATTGTTATTGTTGTTTTAGTTTTATTAGTACTATTCTTAATGTCTAGCTACAATAAACTTGTTCGTTTATCAAATAAGGTAGATGAAGGTTTTTCTACAATGGACGTGTATTTGAAGAAGCGTTTTGATTTGATTCCTAACTTAGTAGAAACAGTGAAGGGATATGCGAAACATGAGGCGGATACATTGAGTTCAGTGATTGCACAAAGAAATATGGCAAAAACATCAAAGGATGTTATGGATAGTGAAAATAAGATCACAAATGCGATTCAGGGTATTTTTGCGGTGGCAGAACAATATCCGGATTTAAAGGCCAACACAAATTTTATGGATCTTCAAAACCAATTGAAGAAGGTCGAGGAGGATATCGCAAATTCTCGTAAATACTATAATGCTTTAGTTCGTGAATATAATGATGTGATCATGAGTGTTCCGACAAATATTGTGGCATCTTTATTCCATTTCGAAAAGAAAACAATGTTTGAAGTGGCCAATGCTTCGGAAAGAGAAAATGTTCAAGTTAAATTTTAAGAAGGTCTTTGCCTTCTTATTCGCATTTGTACTTTGTTTTGGATGTATCGACATATATGCTGATGATGGAGGATATACAATTGATAATTATGCGGTGAATGCCACATACAATTCGGATAATACAATTGATGTTAAAGAAGTGATTGATGTGAACTTTTCAAGTTATCGTCATGGTATTTATCGTAATATTCCAGAAACGATGTATATCAATCGTGATGAAAAGTATAAGTTAAAAATTAAAGATATCAACGTATTAAATGATGAGTATGATGTAGATAGTGATTCTGGGAATCGTGTGATTCAAATTGGAAGTGCAGACTATACAATCATTGGCCCCCACACCTATACGTTGACATACAAGATTGTGATTCCAGAAGATTATCATTCAGATTTAGATTTTATTTATTATTCTGTACTTGGAAACAATTGGGATACAACCATTTCTCATTTTAATTTTGATATTCAATTTGAGAAGGCTTTGACAGAAGATGAGATGTCTAATATTAAAGTCTTTAGTGGAAGTCTAGGAAATCAATCGAATGATTTAAATGTAACTCCAATCATTACTTCGAATTCTATTAGTGGAGATGCCTATGATATTGGTGTAAAACAAGCCATTACCATCTTTGGTAAGTTAAGAAAGAACTATTTTGTAGGTGCCAAACAAACAACTTCAAAGACTCCATTTGTCTTTTTAGGGTTAGCTATTCTATTTGGCTTATATAGTTTGATTCGTGCATTCTTATTAAAGAAAACGCATATTACACCAATTGTGAATTTCTATCCACTAAAAGATATGGATCCAGCTATGGTTGGAACGATTGTAGATGAGTCCGTGGATCAAGAAGATTTAGTGGCATTGATTCCATATTGGGCTAGTAAGGGATATTTAACCATTTCTGAAAAAGAGGATGATTTAGTACTTACAAAGGTAGAGAATCATGAACCACCGATTTTAAAGCATCAAAAGAAGATTTATAACGGATTGTTTAAAACTAAAAATAGTGTGAAATTATCAAAATTATCAAGTAAGTTTGGTAAGGCTATGGATGATGCCAAAGAAGCTTTGAATGATGAATTTAGTGGAGATAAGAATTTATCAACAATTGATCATGGCTTTGCGACGATTATTCTAGCCACGATTTGTATGATTGTATGTATCTTATTCAATACTCGATATAGTATTGTAGATAATTTGATTGAAACCATTTTTGCGACATTTAGCTTTGTGCTTATGATGGTTTTAAATTATTCTGCAGCAGCAACAAATGTATTTAACAAGAATAAACTAGTTGTATTAAAGAAAGTATTAAGTATTGCGTTTATTTTGATTCTAGCATACTTTATTTATAGACAATGCGATTCGATTCTAAGTATTGTACCATTTGAATTTATGATGATAGGCATTGTGGTTGTTTCACTACCAATACTTTTGATTTCTAAATTTAATGTGGTGAGTGAATACTTTAAAAGTGTAGCTCCTGAACTATTAGGTTTTAAAGACTTTGTTGAAAAGGCAGAAGTACCACAATTGGAAAGATTATCTTTAGAAAATCCATCTTATTATTATGATGTCATTCCATATGCGATGGTATTTGGATTATCTGAAATGTGGACAAAGAAATTTAGTACGATTCCTTTGGCACAACCAGATTGGTATGATTCTTATTATTCAGATCCATACTCTTCTTATTTCTATTACAGAATGTTGACAAGAAATATGTATGAACCGATTCATGAGAATTTAATGGATTATCAAACAGAACAAATGAAAAGTACAGCCGATAGCATGGGCTCTAGCTTTGGTGGCTTCTCTGGTGGAGGCGCCGGTGGTGGAGGCGGCGGAAGCTGGTAATAGATAAGTATTAGGGTGATGAGCCCGCGTAACTTGGTAGGTGTTGTGTACCTACCTTTTTCGTATTCCATATAAAAAGAAATGGGTAGGCGTAGAGGCCTACCTATAGTATACGTGCCATTCACCCTAATACATATTTCGTACATGTTTATTATCATAAAATAAGCAATAGAGTGGGCTGAATAAAAAGACTTGGAATTATCCAAGCCTTATTGAGCATTCATCTTTTGACGATACAAGTTACGACGATCTAGAGCCGTTAAACCTTTTTTACGGATACGAATCGCATCTGGTGTAACTTCTACTAATTCATCATCGTTGATCCATTCTAATGCTTCTTCTAGTGAGAAGATTTTTGGTGGTGTTAATAGCATAGCTTCATCACGACCACTTGAACGGATGGCTGTTAATTTCTTGTTCTTTAATGGGTTAACATCCAAATCGATGTTTTTAGAACTTTGACCAATGATCATACCTTCATAAACAGGTGTTTGTGGAGAAATGAATAATTGACCACGTTCTTGAAGGTTCCATAGGGCGTAAGTCATAGCTTCACCAGTTTCAGTTGAAATCATAGCACCTTCCATACGTTGTGCGATTTCTCCTTTATATGGTTCATAACCACTAATACGACGTACTAATGTACCTTCACCGTGTGTATCATTGATAAATTCTGAACGGAAACCTAATAAACCACGAGTAGGTGCTGTATACACGATCTTAACATATCCATTTTCTTCAGACATATCTTGCATAACACCCTTACGAAGATTTAATTTGTTGATGATTGTTCCTGAATATTCTTCTGGAGCTAAACATACAACTTCTTCGATTGGTTCTACTTTGTGTCCATTTTCGTCTTTGTGTAGGATAACCTCTGGCTTAGAAACAGCTAGTTCATAACCTTCTCGACGCATATTTTCAATCAATACAGAAATATGCAATTCACCACGACCACTTACTTTGAAGCAATCGGCTGAATCGGTTGGTTCAACCTTTAATCCAACGTTTACTTCTAGTTCTTTTTCAAGTCTTTCTTTTAAGTTACGACTTGTCACATACTTACCACTTTGTCCGGCAAATGGACTTGAGTTAACATGGAAGTTCATTGATAGAGTTGGTTCTTCAATTTCAATGTGTTCCATTGGTTCAACATGATCAGCTGTACAGATTGTATCACCAATACTAATATCTGGCATACCCGCAATAACAACGATATCTCCTGAATGTGCTTCTGGAACGCTTGTTCTAGATAATCCTTTGTATACGAATAATTTAGATAAGCTTTCTTTGGCATTCAACCCAGATTGGTTACAACGAATATATTGTTGACCTTGTTTTAAAACACCTGAATATAAACGTCCAATTCCTAAACGACCAATGTATTCATCGTATGCCAAGGCAGATACTTGCATTTGAAGAGGTTCTTCATCCATATCTGGATATACATCACAATGTTTTAAGATTGTATCGAATAATGGGTCGATGTTGTCGCTAGGTGTTTTAAGGTCATATTGAACACGTCCTTCTCTAGCTACACCATAAAGGATAGGGAAGTCTAATTGTTCGTCGTTGGCATTTAAGTCTAAGAACAATTCGTAAACTTCATCGACAACTTCTTCAGCTCTTTGGTCTTTCTTATCGATCTTGTTGATCAATAGAATAGGTTTTAAACCAATTTCCAAAGCTTTTGATAATACGAAACGAGTCTGAGGCATTGGACCTTCACTCGCATCAACTAATAAGATAACTGTATCTACGGTACGGATAATACGTTCAACTTCACTTGAGAAGTCGGCGTGACCTGGCGTATCTACAATATTAATTTTTACACCGTTATGAATAACGGAACAGTTTTTAGAATAAATAGTAATTCCACGTTCACGTTCTAGATCGTTTGAGTCCATGATACAGTTAACAACTTCTTCGTTGTCACGGAAAACATCACTCTGTCTTAAAAACGCATCTACTAACGTACTTTTACCGGCATCAACGTGGGCGATAACGGCAATGTTAAGAATTTTTTCTTTATTGGACATACTGTCACTCACTTTCCTGTCAAAAACAGTACAATTATAAAGCAAGAAACCTTAAAACTCAATAAAATGTGCTATAATAAAACAAAATTTTTCTGAAAGGGGTAACACCATGCAAGTGCAATATATAAAAGAGTATTCAAATTGTTTGGATCGTGAAATGGAATATAAAATCTATGGCCAAGGCGGTAAGTTGTGTCTAGCTATTCCAAGCCAAAATGGACGTTTTTTTGAATGGGAAGATCGTGGTATGATTCATGAAGTTTCTAAATGGATTGAAGCCAATCAATTAACGATCGTAACGTGTGATACTTTGGATACAGAAACTTGGTCTTATCCTTACAATACAAAGGTGCGTATGTTGAAACATGAACTTTGGTTTGAATATATTCTTTCAGAATTAATTCCTAGTGTACAAGAAAAGATGAACAATCATGATAAGTGGATGGTTGCAGGGGCAAGTCTAGGTGCAACGCATGCCGCTAATTTAATTTTCCGTTTCCCAAATCAATTCGATGCCTTATTAGCCTTATCTGGCATTTATGATACAGAAATATTCTATGGAGATTATCATGATGAAAATACGTACCATAATAATCCATGTGCCTACATGAAAAATATGGATTTAGATCATCCCTATATGGAATTGTATAGACAATCCAAATTGATCTTTTGTGTAGGACAAGGCAATTGGGAACAAGAATGCGTTGAATCATTAAGACAAATCAGCACCATTCTATATGATCAACAAATCAAGGCTTGGTGTGATTTCTGGGGTTATGATGTCTATCATGATTGGCCTTGGTGGAAGATACAGCTACAGTATTTTATGGGACAAATATTTAAGAAAGTATGACTAATATTAAAAACGAGTTGATTTCACATTCGAATTTGTATGTGTGGACACAAATCAACTTTGCGTATCATCCTAATAAAATTGAAGGCTCTAAATTGTCAAAGGATCAAACAATAAGAATATTTGAAACGAACGATTTAACAATGGATTCAGATGATGCACTCGAAACACAAAATCATTTTCGGTTGTTTGATTATATGTTAAAAACAGTGAATGAACCATTATCAAAAGAAATGATGATTCAGATGAATATGATTTTGAAAGAAATTATTTGATTGACACTCTTTTAACGCAACAAGATATTTATGCTTCTGTTTGTGAACAATTAGATTTTTAAAGGAGTAGCGTGAACTACTCTTTTTGTGATAGATGACCTTATGTTCTAGCCACTTATTTGATTTAAAACGAGCTAAGAAAATAAATGAGCGTACTGTTCAATCAGATCCCATACCAATCCATACAGCTAATGGGCCCATATGGAATTGATGGACTAAAAAGATTGTGACTACAACTCTGCAGATCCACATAGATAGAGTGGATGTGATCATACTAAATTTGACATCACCAGCAGCTCTTAGGCCATAGCCTGGTAAGAATGAGGGTGTCCAGAATATCATTTTGTATGTGAAGACAATGCGTGTTAACCAAATGGCTAGTTTGGCACTTTCTGGCTCCATTCTAGCAAGACTAGTGATTTGTTGAATTGGAAACATGATTATTGCACAACATATAATGCAGGCTATCCATGCATATTTTGTGAGTAAGGTTGTATAGTGTTTCGCTTGTTTGTATTCTTTAGCACCTACACATTTTCCTACGACAGTCATCATACCAAGTCCAATACCGATGCTTGCTTGACATGCAAAACTTTCTAGCATGGCCACCATGGCTTGGGCGGCAATGGCGGTTGATCCCATTGTGGATACAGTGGATTGAATGACGAGTTTTCCAAATTGAAACATACCATTTTCAATGCCGGTTGGAATACCTGTTTTTAATATTTTTGTGATTGTTTCAATTTCTGGTCGGATACTTAAATAGGAATCAATATATAAATCTTGTTTGGGCTGTTTTAAAAGGATCAGGATAATAAGGGCACTGATGATTCTTGATAGTAATGTAGATAGGGCAGCTCCGGCTACGCCTAAGCTTAGGGTAAAGATGAAGAATACATTTCCTATAATGTTTAATGTGAGTACCCATCTAACGACCCCATGCACTAAATAGAAATCGATATTGTCAATATAACAGGTACTATATCCTTGTACAAAGGATGGTGCTCGTTATGTATTACAAAAGAAATAATAAACGTTTGTCTGTTAGTGGTCGTGGAGACTATATGTCTACTTCTGATTTCATTATTCAATATTACACAAATTTAGATGCTTGTCGTAAATTTTTCTACGACATCAAATGGCCTACTGGCTACTATTGCGAAAAGTGTGGCTGTACTCACTACTATTTCATGAAAACTAAGAATTGCTATCGTTGTGCTAACTGCAAACATGATGAAAGATTATTATCCAATACGATCTTTCAGGATAACAAACTGCCTTTAAACGTTTTATTGCACGGTTTGTTTCTAATCTTTACTGCAAATAATGGTATTTTTAGTATGGAACTTTCTAAAGAATTGAAGGTCAATTACAAAACAGCCTGCTTATTACAGACTAAAGCTCGTATACTTATGAAAAATTCGAATTCAAAGAGATTTTTGGATTCGGATTTTTATGAATCAGATGTAGCCTATACAGGAGCTCCATCACATAACGGAAAGTGAGGGCTGGGTACTGATAAACAGCCCTTTTTAATAGTGCTTTCAACAGAACAAGAAAATCAGTATCCACGTTTTGTTAAGATGCAGGAAGTGACCACAGATTCAAGCAATATCATAAAAGGATGTTTTGAAAAATACGTAAAAATGTCCAAAGAAAGAAAATTGAATACAGACTGCAAAACAACATACAATATCTTAAAAATAGGATAGAAGTAAACAACGAAGTAATTGACTACGATAATGATAACCATCGATTATACTTTCTAAACAAGATCATATCCAATTTAAACAGTCAGTTTATTGATAGATTTCATGGCGTTACCAAAAGAATGTTGCCCTTATATTATTCTGAATTCGAATGGAGATTCAATCACAGGAACTGCAAGTCTATCATGGATAAGATCAAGAATTATATAATGCAATCAAGCATAGCCACTTGAAAGATGATTTGTGATTCAATGGACCAATATGCCACGGCTAGAGGCTTGGAAAATGCCTGGGGTTGTCAGATGGGTACTCACAATGTTTGATATGTTAGAGCTAAACGCAATGGTCATGGGAAGTCTTGAATTTTGATTTGTTCGAAAGCTTGCAACACCTGCATTGTATAGGGCGATGAAGGGGTAGGATAGTGCCGTGATGAATAGATAGCTTAAAGAATTATCCATCACGCTTTTTTCTATAGATTCAAAACTCAGTGTTAATAGCGGTCTTCTGAATAAAATGCAGGGTATGGTAATCAGTATGGAAATAAGGGTGACGGAGATAATCAATTGTTTCAAGGCTTGATTGGCCTTGTTTTTTGGTCAGAACCTAAGTGTTGGGCACAGATGATGGCGCCTCCGGTTGCCATGGCGGCAAATATATTGATGATTAAAATATTTAATGAATCCACAAGGGAGACGGCGGAAATAGCGGTTGAACCAATATTGGTGACCATAATGGTATCAACGGATCTCATTAATGCGTTTAAAACTTGTTCGAACATTAATGGAATCAAAAGTCTCCTTAATTCTTCTTTGGTGTACATGGTAAAACTCCTAAAAATAAAAAGATATCTTTCGATATCTTAACCTACAAGTACTACATCACGGATGTTTGGTACTTCTTCAAGTAATAATTCTTTGATTCCACCTGAGAAATCTTCAGAGGCCATCATGCATCCTTGGCAAGCACCTTTGAAAGAAACATAGACAACATTGAATTCGTCAACTCCTAATAGTTCAATGTCGCCTCCGTCATGTTGAATATAAGGACGAATTTTATCTAAACAATCATTAACGGCTTTACTATCTACTACAGTATCCATAAAATAACACTCCTAACTTATAAAAATAGTGGACATAAAATCAATGGGACAATCAGTCCTACCACAAATCCTCCGATGACTTCGACAAATTTATGACCAAGAACATTCTTTAATTTTTCTTGATAGATTGGATCGTCAAAGCGAAGTCCTGTCATTTCTCGTAAATCTTTGACTAACTGTTGCGTTAATTCAATATTTTTACCTGAGTAATAGCGGACGTGACATGCATCATACATGACAATAAAGGAAAAGATAGTGGTTACGGCAAATATGGCTGAATCAAAGCCTTCCTGAATTCCAATGGAAAGAGAAAGGGTAGTTACAGTGGATGAGTGACTGCTTGGAAAGCCGCCACTTGCGATGACCCAGTGTAAGTCCCATTTGCCAGTTCTATAATAATATACGACCGTTTTTCCTACTTGTGCAAGTATATTGCTCAAAAGAGCTGTAACAAGTGGATATAAGGACGATGGTATCATAAACTCACACTCCTAACAAAAAACATTATATCACACAATGTTAAATCGTGGTATAATCATGAGTGGAGATAGCTATGGAGGGAAAATAAATATGATTACGTTAGATTTAAATCATGCTTTCTTAAAAGAAGATGTAAAGGCTTATCAGAATCAAGTTCGCGCTATTGATGAAGCTTTACAAAATGGTACTTGTAAGGGTAACGACTTTATCGGTTGGCTAAACTGGGCTAACAATTATGATAAAGAAGAATTTAGTCGCATTAAAGAGGTTGCCGCAAAAGTACGTGAAAATACAGAAGTATTCGTTGTATGTGGTATTGGAGGATCTTATTTAGGTGCTCGTGCTGCCATTGAAATGATGAATGGTTTATATGGTGACAACAAGCCTGAAATTATTTATATGGGAAACACTTTCTCATCTACTTATATTTCACAGGTCATGAACTATATTAAAGATAAGGAAGTTACTGTAAATGTTATTTCTAAATCTGGAACTACAACGGAAACAGCATTGGCTTTCCGTATCTTAAAACAATTTATGGAAGAAAAATATGGTGAAGATGCAAAGAATCGTATTATTGCCACTACAGATAAGGCTAGAGGAACATTGAAGGCTTTAGCAGATAAAGAAGGATATGAAACATTCGTCATTCCTGATGATATTGGTGGACGTTTCTCAGTCATTACTCCAGTTGGATTATTGCCAATCGCAGTAGCTGGAATCGATATCGATGCTTTGATGAAAGGTTTACATGATGGTATGGGTGAATATGGAGATGCGGCTCTTGAAAAAAACCCTGCTTACCGATATGCAGTGGCTCGTCGTATTCTTCAAAACCAAGGATATGATGTTGAATTGTTAGTAAACTATGAACCTCAAATGCAGATGGTTGCCGAATGGTGGAAACAATTGTTTGGAGAAAGTGAAGGAAAAGATGGAAAGGGTATTTTACCTGATTCAGTATGTTTCTCAACAGACTTACACTCTTTAGGACAATTTGTTCAGGAAGGTAAGAAAGTATTGTTCGAAACAAACTTATATGTCGATACACCAATGATCGATTTAACATTCCCTAATGATGAAGCCAATGAAGATGGAATGAACTACTTGGCTGGTAAGAGTGTGGATTGGGCTAATAAAATGGCTGCCAAAGGAACATTACAGGCTCATGAAGAAACAGGTGGAGTTCCAAATATCTTATTAACTATGCCAGGCATGACTTCTTATGACTTTGGTAATATGTGTATGTTCTTCTTCAAGGCCATCGCAATGACAACTTTGATGAATGATTCTAACCCATTCAATCAACCTGGCGTTGAAGTTTATAAAAAGAATATGTTCAAACTATTAGGTAAAGAGTAATGATGAAAATAGAGATGTAAGCAAGTGTTTACGCAATGTCATTAAGTTAAGAAATGACGGTTTTGAGGGGAACACAAAAAATGTGCTCCTCTTTTTTTATGGAAAATTTGAATTTTTTTGTTGACATACAGGTTGAAATATGTGGCCTATTATCATTTCTGATAATAGGCCAATTGTTTATAGGTATATGTTTTTGGAGGTACTTATGAACAATTATAAATCGTTAAAAAAAGCAGTTAAAATTCTGCATCAAAACCATGAATGATTCTTCTTCACTATTTGTTGTTGATTCAAATAAGGATTTTACACGGAAAAGAAAACATCTTTTTGGAAGTACACTTTTCAATGTGCTTTTATTAGAGTCTGGATCTTTAAAAGATGAAATGTTCAAATTGTTTGGATATAAGCTTGATACGCCTACAGCTTCTTCATTTGTACAGGCACGTAGTAAGATTCGTCCAGATGCATTCCGTACATTATTCAATATGTTCAATGAACGAACACAGAAAATCAAGCTTCACAAAGGTTATCGCCTTCTCGCTGTTGATGGTTCTGTTCTGCCTATCAGCAGTGCTATCAAAGATACTAAAACCACTTTTTATAAGGCCAATAATTCGAATAAACCTTTCTCCGCCTATCATCTGAATACAAGCTATGATCTATTGGAATGTACTTATGATGATATTGTTCTTCAAGGAAATGCCGTAATGAATGAAAATGGTGCATTCAATGAAATAGTGGATAGATATGATGGTCCTAAAGCTATTTTCATTGCAGACAGAGGCTATGAATCTATCAATTCTTTTGTGAAAGTAGGTATGAAGAATCATAAGTATTTGATCAGGGTAAAGGATATTCATTCTAGAACAAGCGTACTGCGAAGTTTTGGCCCTTTTCCAGATGCAGAATTTGATATGCATGTTCGCCGTACCCTAACTACTAAACAAACGAATGAAATAAAAGCTCATCCTGAAATATATAAGTTTGTCCCTAAGAATCAGAGATTTGATTTTTTTGACGGAAGCCCTTCTTTTGATTTTGAATGTCGTGTTGTACGTTTCAAAATTAGTGATGACACCTACGAAAGTATTATTACAAATTTAGATGAATCCGAATTCAATATACAAGATATTAAAGAACTGTACCACCTTCGTTGGGAGATTGAAACGAGTTATCGTGAATTGAAATATCATCTAGATTTAAATACATTGCATTCAAAGAAAAGAATGTTTATAGAGCAGGAAATTTATGCAAAGCTAGTGTTATATAATTTCTGCAGCAGAGTAAGTAACAATATAAAAATTAAAGAAAAAGACAGAAAATACGAGTATCAATTAAATTATGTACGTGCCTTTCATATAATACGTAACTACCTAAAAGAAAAAGGTGGAAAGAATCCACCTGATATTGAATCACTGATAGCTAAAGAAATACTGCCAATCCGTCCTAATCGCCAGAATGAACGGAAAGTGAAAGCCAAATCACCGGTATCTTTCAACTATCGATATGATTAACACCTAATATTATATATTTTTTAAAATGTAGTAGCAATACTACAATTTTCGTCGTGCTTTCAAATAAAAACACCATCCAGACAATAGTATCTGGATGGTTCGTCATTTCTTAACTTAATGACATTGAGTGTTTACGTCTCTTTTTTATACGCTTACAAATTAGAAGAGACTAACCTCTATGGTGAATTTAACCTTTAAAATTTGACATGAAGCTCGTATAATAATCTATGGTATTGAATATCTATAAAGGAGGAAATATTAATGCCTAGAGCAAAACAGTCTATGGATGGAAATACGGCTGCGGCTCACGTTGCGTATGCTTTTACAGACGTTGCTGCAATTTATCCTATTACTCCATCTAGTCCAATGGCAGACTCTATTGACCAATGGTCTGCAGCTGGACAGAAAAATATTTTTGGAAATCAAGTAGTTGTAAGTGAATTACAATCAGAAGCAGGTGCTGCTGGTGCTGTTCACGGATCATTAGCTGCTGGTGCATTGACTAATACATTCACTGCATCTCAAGGTTTATTATTGATGATTCCAAACATGTACAAGATCGCGGCTGAACAATTACCATGTGTATTCGATGTATCTGCACGTACAGTTGCAACTCACGCATTGAACATCTTTGGTGATCACTCAGACGTTTATGCTTGTCGTCAAACAGGTTTCGCTATGTTATGTGAAACTAACCCACAAGAAGTTATGGATTTATCTCCAGTAGCTCACTTAGCTGCTTTAGAAGGTAAAGTGCCATTCATCAACTTCTTTGATGGATTCCGTACTTCTCACGAAATTCAAAAAATTGAAAAATGGGACTACGAGGATTTAAAAGAAATGTGTCCAATGGAAGCTGTTGAGGAATTCCGTAAACACGCTTTGAATCCAGAACGTCCAACTATGCGTGGTTCTCACGAAAATGGAGATATCTTCTTCCAACACCGTGAAGCATGTAACACTGCATATGATGAATTACCTGCTGTAGTAGAAAAATACATGGGTAAAATCAACGAAAAATTAGGAACAAACTATGACTTGTTCAACTACTATGGTGATCCTGAAGCTGATCGTGTAATCATCGCTATGGGTTCTATCAATGACGTTGCTGAAGAAGTTATCGACTACTTAACTGCAAAAGGAGAAAAAGTTGGTTTAGTTAAGGTTCGTTTATATCGTCCTTGGTCAAGCAAACACTTATTAAAAGTTCTTCCTAAGACAGCTAAGAAAGTTGCAGTACTTGACCGTACTAAAGAACCAGGTGCTCTAGCTGACCCATTATACTTAGATGTAGCTACAACACTTCGCGAAGCAGGATTAAATGACATCACTCTTTGCAGTGGACGTTATGGTTTAGGATCTAAGGATACTCCACCTTCAAGTGTGTTCGCTGTTTATACTGAATTGTTAAAAGACGAACCAAAACCTCGTTTTACAATTGGCATCGTGGATGACGTTACAAACTTATCGTTGCCAGAAGTTAAACCAGCTCCTAACACTTCAACTCCAGGAACGGTTGAATGTAAATTCTGGGGTCTTGGAGGAGACGGTACTGTAGGTGCTAACAAGAACTCTACTAAGATCATCGGTGACCACACTGACAAATATATTCAGGCTTACTTCCAATATGACTCTAAGAAAACTGGTGGTATCACGATTTCTCACTTGCGTTTCGGAGACAAACCAATCCGTAGCCCATACTACATTAACCAGGCTGACTTCGTAGCTTGTCACAACCCTTCATATGTAGTAAATGGATACAAGATGGTTCAAGACGTAAAACCTGGTGGTGTATTCATGATCAACTGCCAATGGTCAGACGAAGAATTAGACAAACACATGCCTGCTGAATCTAAAAAATATATCGCAGACAACAATATCCAATTGTACACAATCAATGCCATTGATAAAGCTATCGAAATTGGTATGGGTAAACGTACAAACACGATCTTACAATCTGCATTCTTCAAATTAGCTAACATTATGCCAATTGAAGAAGCTGTAGATTATATGAAAGCAGCTGCTAAGAAATCTTACTCTAAGAAGGGTGATGCAGTTGTTGAAATGAACTATAAAGCTATCGATGCTGGTGTTGGCGCAACTCACAAAGTTGAAATTCCTGCATCTTGGGCTAACCCAGAAGCTGATGCACCAAAACCTGAATTGTCAGGACGTCCTGCAACAGTTAAGATGGTTAAAGACATCATGGAACCAGTTAACAAAATGGATGGAGATTCATTACCTGTATCTGCATTCGTTGGTAACATCGATGGTCAATGGGAAACTGGTGCTAGTGCTTACGAAAAACGTGGTACAGCTGTTACAGTTCCTGAATGGGATCCTGAAAAATGTATTCAATGTAACCAATGTGCATTCGTATGTTCTCACGCTACTATTCGTCCATTCTTATTGAGCGAAGAAGAAGTTAAGGCTGCTCCTGCACAAATCAAATTAGCTGATGTTAAACCAAAAGCTACAGAATTCAAATATACAATGAGTGTATCTCCATTAGATTGTATGGGATGTGGTGAATGTATCACTGTATGTCCAACTCAAGCAATCAAGATGGTTCCTCAAGAATCTCAAGCTGAAGAACAACCAGTATTCGATTACTTAGTAGCTAACGTTTCTAAGAAAGATTCTGGATTCGCTGATGACACAGTTAAGGGTTCTCAATACAACCAACCATTGTTAGAGTTCTCTGGATCATGTGCTGGATGTGCTGAAACATCTTATGCTCGTTTAATTACTCAGTTATTTGGTGAACACATGTATGTATCAAATGCAACCGGATGTTCTTCAATCTGGGGTGGTCCAGCATCTGTATCTCCATATACAGTAAACAAAGACAGCTTACAAGGGCCAGCATGGGCTAACTCATTGTTCGAAGACAATGCTGAACACGGATTCGGTATGCAATTAGGACAAAAAGTATTACGTGAACAAGCTATCGAAAAATTAGGTGCTATGAACGAAAGCGAAAAAGCAACTCCTGAATTCAAGGCTGCATTCGAAAAATTCATGGAAACTAAAGAAAATACTCGTACTAACACAGAAGCAACAAAAGCATTATTAGTTGAAGTAGAAAAAGCTGCTGAAGCTGGATGTGAAGATGCTAAAGCTGTATTAGATAAGAAAGAATACTTAGCTAAGAAATCTGTTTGGATCTTCGGTGGAGATGGATGGGCTTATGATATCGGATTCGGTGGATTAGACCATGTTCTTGCATCAGGTGAAAACGTAAACGTTATGGTATTCGATACAGAAATGTATTCAAATACTGGTGGACAGGCTTCTAAAGCATCTAACATCGGTGAAGTATGTCAGTTCGCTGCTGCTGGTAAAGAAATGAAGAAAAAATCTTTAGCAGAAATCGCCATGAGCTACGGATACGTTTATGTAGCACAAATCGCTCTTGGAGCTAACCCTGCACAAGCAGTTAAATGTATTGCTGAAGCAGAAGCTTATCCAGGACCATCTTTAATCATCGGTTATGCACCTTGTGAATTACATGGTATTGCTAAGGGTGGAATGAACCACTGTCAAGATGAAATGAAGAAAGCGGTTAAATCTGGATACTGGAACTTATTCTCATTTGATCCAGCTAAGAAAGAAGCAGGTAAGAACCCATTCACATTAACTTCTAAAGAAGGAGACGGAACTTACCAAGACTTCTTACACAACGAATCTCGTTACACTCGTTTAGTGAAACCATTCCCTGAAAGAGCAGAAAAATTATTTGCTAAGTCAGAAGAAGTAGCTAAAGAACGTTATGAACACTTACGACGTTTAGTTGAACTTTACAAGTAAGAAATAAATGAAAGAAGCTGATTGATTTCGGCTTCTTTTTTTGTGCAAATTAAAAATTATTAATATAATGGTTGTAAGAGGTGTTATATTATGGAAAAAGGAAAATTAAATCGAATTACAGATGTCGAAGGTGTTTTGGTTGGGCATAAAACAATTTGTTCTGATTCTCACCAAACAGGTGTGACATTTATTCGTACGGCTGAAGATGTATTTCATCAAAAGTTAGCTTGTGGTTGTAGTATTTTAAATGGTTTTGGGAAGACGACAGGATTACCACAAATTATGGAATTGGGAACTTTAGAAAGTTATATTTGTTTGACAAATACTTTAAATGTGGGTGTTGTTCAACAAGCCTTAGTGGATATCATGGTCAAAGAAAATGAAGATTTAACAAGTGTTAATGTTGTCGTTGGAGAATGCAACGATGGATATCTAAATGCGATTCGCGATTGCGTCGTTACAAAAGAAGATGTTTATGAGGCGTATCGTGACTGTAAAAAAAAATTTGAACTCGGCAGTGTTGGAGCCGGACGAGGCATGTCTTGTTTTGAAATGTCAGGTGGTATTGGAACAAGTTCAAGAATCTTTGAGATTGATGGAAATACATATACTCTAGGTGTACTTGTATTGTCTAATTTTGGTTTAAGAGAACAATATTTGTTAGATAAAGTAGAGGGGAATCAATTGCCTTTAGAACAAGAAAAAGGTTCAATCATGATGATCATTGCAACGGATGCTCCATTAAGTGATCGTCAACTTCATAGAGTTTGTAACAGAATGCCAGTCGGTTTAGCTTTAACAGGATCGCATATGGGCAATGGTTCTGGGGATATTGCGATTGCGTTTAGTACCGCAAATCGTTTTGGGAATGAAGAAATCCATACTTTGAAACAAATCAACGATAATAAGATCAATATTGTATTTGATGCAGCGATTGAATCTTGTAAAGAAGCTGTGCACTTATCTTTGATTGAAAATGAAGAGGTAACTGGACAGTCTGGACATGTTCGTAATTGTTTAAATCAAGTGAAGATTTCATAGTGAAATCTTCTTTTTTATGTTATATTTTTTTGGTGATAATCTGAAAATAAAATTTATAAAAACAAGAAGTTAGAAGTACAAAAGGGTGCAAAACCCCTTTCCCCAAATATAAAGATTATTGTGTTGCTATAATATTGGCATTTTGCTGAATCATTAGTGTTAATTCTTCAACTGTAAGTCCAATATCTAGTAGTTGTTTAATATCTGATTTACGTATTTAATTCTTTGTTCAACTGGCGTTTCAACTTCTGCTAAATCTGCAGGATTCCAGATTTCTCCTGTAAGAAGCATATAATATGCGCCTACAAGTATTTTTCTGGCAATCGCAATAAAAGCACATTTCTTTCCACGACGTTTTGAAATCTTATTAAATTTGTTGGCGTAGTAAAGATGGTTTTTATCTTTGACTGCTGCATGTGCAACTTCAACCAAACATGGTTTAAGATATACTCCGGCTCTGGAAATGCGTACGGATTTTTTCTTTCCTGTTGACTGGTTACTTGATGGAGTTAAACCTGCCCAGGAAGTTAATCGTCTTGTAGAGGTGAATTGATTCATATCTACACCGATTTCAGAAAGAATTGTAATGGCAGAGTTTCTGGAAACACCAGGTATCTGACGCAGAAATGAAATATAGTCTTCGTATGGCTCAATCATTAAATCAATAAGTTTATCAAGTCTTTGGATATTGGATGATAATTGTTTGATGTGGTCATTTACAAGTTCTATACGAGATTTCTGGACTGGTGTTAAATCCGTTCCATTAATTGAGTCAAGATCCATATCAGGAGATGCTTTACATTTTTTGTGAACTTTTGAAAGAATATCTTCATCTGTGTATGTATTATCTGATAAAATAAGGTCGATGATATTAGATGCGGATTTGCCGAAAACATCAGTAAAGACCATATCCAGTTTACAATTACCGGAAGTAAGAGCATTCTGAAAACGGTTCTTTTCACTGGAACGTATATTTACAAGTTTGTACTTGTAGCGAGTGAGTTCGCGAAGGATGCGGAAATCTTTTTGAGGTATAAAACTACTTCTAACAATACCAAACTTAAATAAATCAGCAATCCATTTGGCATCTTTATCGTCATCTTTCTCGCCTTTAACAGCGCGTACCCATTTAGGGTTGGCAACGAAGATATTGGAAATATGGGATTCCAATACATTGTAGACAGGAATATAGTACTTACCAGTGGATTCCATGCATACATTTTGACAGTCGTTTTGAATCAGCCAGTTTCTAAACCGGACTAAGTCATTGTGAAAAGTCGAGAATCTTTTTTTAGATAAATTGGTTCAACGGGTTCAGAAATGCAGATAACTGCAACAATGAATTGTTTGTGCACGTCGATACCACAAACACGGGGATAAATGATTTTCATAGAAAAAGCTCCTTTCAAAATAAAGAAGAAAGAAGCATTGACTGAACGAGTGGCACTAAAGATTAACTAATAGTCAATGATTAATCTACGGACTTGATGTCAACACTAATGTGTGCTTGAAATACTCGAACTTACACTGGTTTATATGCTGATTTAATCTGAACGAGATGCAGAAGTCTGCAACTCACCTCACCGTGCTCTGTAGTGTACTTCTAACTTCAAGAACATGGTAACAAATAAAAGATAAAAAATAAAAGCAAAGCTCATTGTACATTTTAATTCCAATGTGTGCCTTGAAGCGAAGCTGAAAGGAATGGTTGGTTTATATGAAGAAATTAATGCTTGATTGTGATGATACACTCTATGATTTATCTTGGCCATTTCGCAAGTGCATGGAAGAATTCCTTCCTAATGTAGATGTGGATATGGATTTATTTTATACGGATTATCGTAAGTTTGGAGATCTGATTTTTGATGATCTTCAACAAGGAAAGATTACGATTGATGAATCTGGTGTTTATCGTATTGAAAAGGCTTGTGAAAAGTATGGGATTATTTTTTCTCATTCAAAAGCTGTAGAGTTTCAGTCTCGCTATAAATATTATCAGCATCATATTGAAATGGATGCACCGTTGATTGATTATTTTTCGAATTGTGAAGATGAACTTGCAATTTTGACAAATGGAGAGGATGCGCATCAAAGAATGAAATTAGAAGTGCTTCGTGTCTTTGATTATTTTAAACCTGAAAATGTATTTACGAGTGGTCAAATTGGTGTTGCAAAACCGGATGTGAATGCATTTAAAAAGTGTATGGAAGCGATGCATGAAGATATTACAGAATGGTATTATATTGGAGATAATTATATCAATGATATGCAAGGGGCTAAAAGTGCAGGCATGAAGACGATTCATTTTAATCGTCATCATCAGGTAAGTGGGCCTTGTGCAGATCATGTCGTATATTCGGCTAAAGAGTTGGTTGAATTCATTAAAAAAGACTAGATTGAACTAGCCTTGTTAAGAATGTCGTAATGGCATTCTTTTTTTCTACAATGCTTCCTCACCAATGATTTCATCCGACCATATTTTCTTCTTGCTCAGTGGGTTTATTGTAATCTTCAAATCTCTCATTAAGAGTTTGTTTGTTCGCATAGTATTTTCTAATATAAGTATATATGAAATTAAGTCCGATTTAAATAGGAGGTTAAGTAGGCATAAAATCACATTTGTGGTAAAATAAATCTGTATGTTTTGATAAGGAGTAATTATGTTTATAACAACAATTCATTCTATTGATTCATTAGAAAAATTAAAAAGAGCGAAGGCAGATGCCGTGATCATTGGTGTTGAACATTATTCGATTCGTTCGAGTATTACGGTAAAAAAAGAGGATTTACAGCTTTGGAAGAAGAAGTGTAAAAAGCTTGGCCTAAAATTATATATCAACTTTTTAAGATTATGTATGGATGAAGATCTATCGGGTGTTCGTGAATACTTTTCTATTTTTAAAGAATTGGATGTGGATGGTATTTACTATGCGGATGAAGGTCTATATTTTGAGGCGAAACAATTGGGGATTGAATTCAAATTGATTTATCAACCGGAAACATTGGTGGCTTCAAGTGCAGATGTGGATTTCTATATGTCTTTAGGCGTTCAGTCTGTCTCTTTAGCACATGAATTGAGTCTTGAAGAAGTGGTAAGTATTGGAAAGCACAATCCGGATATTGAAATCTTAGTGCATGGGTATTTCTCGATTCTATATTCAAGAAGACCTTTGGTCACTAACTATTTAGAGGCTGTGAACAAAACGGTTTGTTCATTACCGTGTCATTATGACTTGATTGAACAAACGCGTGAGCAACGCATGCCAATTGTGCAAGATGAAACGGGTACACATATCTTTAGTGAAATGCCAATCAACTCATTACAGGAAATGTGGGATTTTACATATGTAGGAATGCATCGCTTCCGCATTGATTCTTTATTTTTTGATGATGATTGGACTGTTGAAATCTTGGGTTTATATGATTTAGCTTTACAAGGGATTAAAATTATGGATGATGAGTCAACAAACCGTTGGTATTTAGAAGAGACAATTAAGAAAAAGGAGGAGCAAGTAAATGAATAAGATTGAATTATTAGCTCCTGCTGGAAATTTAGAAAAAGCAAAGATTGCGATTTTATATGGGGCGGATGCTGTATATATTGGTGGTAAGCAGTTTAGTTTGCGTTCGCGTGCAAGTAACTTTTCCATTGACGAAATCGCAGAATTAGTCAAATTTGCGAATGCACATAATAGTCATGTGCATGTGACTGTAAATATGCTTCCGCATGAGTCGGATCTTGATGGTATTGAAGAGTATTTAATAACTTTGGATTCGATTGGCGTGCATGCGATTATTGTGGCAAGTCCATCGATTATGATGTTGGCTAAAAAGCTTGGATGTAAGTTTGAAGTGCATGTATCAACGCAGCATTCTTCTACAAATTCAAGTGCTGCAAGATTCTGGAAAGAAAAGGGTATGGACCGTGTTGTTCTTGCCAGAGAATGTCAAATGGATGATATTCGTTCGATTTGTGAAGAGAATATTCTTCCTATCGAAGTCTTTATTCATGGAGGTATGTGTATTTCTTTTTCAGGACGTTGTGTATTGAGTAATCATATGACGCTTCGTGATGCGAATCGTGGTGGGTGTGCACAGAGTTGTCGTTGGAAATATCATTTAATGGATGGGCAAACAGAATTAAGTGATCCAACGAATTTATTCTCCATGTCTTCAAAGGATTTGCAGGCAGTGGATTATATTGAGAATTTCATACATATGGGTGTAGCGTCCTTGAAAATTGAAGGGCGTATGAAAAGTGCTTATTATTTAGCTACGGTTGTTTCTAGCTATCGTATGTTGATTGATTATATTTATGAGCATGGGCATGCGGATGTTGAAATCATTGAACGTGTAAAAAAGGAAATTGCCAAGGCAGAGAACCGACCGACAGGACCGGGCTTCTATAATGGCCTTCCTAAACATAAGATACAGTTGTATCAAGATCATGATGAAACGGTAACACAGGAATATGTAGCCATTGTGCAGGATTATGATAAAGAAAGTCAGATGGCGACTTTACAAGTAAAGAATCATTTCATGCCCAATCAGGATTTAGAAATATTTGGCCCTCACATTTTAAGTACGATTGTACATGTAGGGGATGTGTATGATAGTGAAGAAAATGTATTAGAGGTTTGTAATAAGCCGATGCAGATCGTACATACAAAATGGTCTGGGCCTATTGAAGTTGATGCGATGATTCGTAAAATTAGATAGTGGAAGAGGTAAGTAAGATGAAATTAAGTCAGAGTTTCTTTTATACATTAAGAGAAAATGCGAAAGATGAAGATAGCGTATCAAGTAATTTGTTGGTGCGTGCTGGAATGATCAAAAAATGTTCAAACGGAATCTATATGATCATGCCTATGGGAAAGAAGGTTCTTTCTAAAGTTGAAAATATTATTCGTGAAGAAATGGATGCGAAAGATGCACAAGAATTGTTGATGCCAGCATTGATTCCAGAAGATGTATATGTACAATCGGGTCGTCGTGAAGCTTTTGGTTCAAATATGTTTTCATTGAGTGATCGTTATAATAAGCGTTATGTTTTGGGCCCAACACATGAAGAATTGTTTGCGGTAGCTAGTAGTATGGATGGAAAATCTTATAAGGATTTCCCATATAACTTATATCAGATTCAAACGAAATATCGTGATGAAACTCGTCCTCGTTATGGATTGATTCGTGTTCGCGAATTCATCATGAAGGATGCGTATACATTTGATGTGGATGAAGCTGGATTGGATGTAGCCTACAACAAGATGTATGATGCATATTGCCGTATCATGGATCGTTTAGGATTGGAATATAAGATTGTTAAAGCGGATACAGGAGCTATGGGTGGTTTATTATCAGAAGAATATCAGGCTTTATCAAGTATTGGTGAAGACGTTGTTGTTGGATGTGAAGGTTGTGACTATTCTAGTAACTTAGAAATCACTGAAGTAGTAGATATAATGGAAGATTCTTGTGAAAAAGAACTTTCAATGGAAATTGTTGATACACCAAACGCAAAAACAATTGAAGAAGTGGCTGCTTTCTTTGGTAAGAAGGAAAGTGATTTCGTTAAAACATTACTATATAACGTAGATGGAAAGGTAATCGCATTCTGTATTCCTGGTGATCGTGAATTAAATGAAACAAAGGCATTGAAATTATTGGGTGCTAATGAAATGGAAATGGCTAGCTTTGAAGAAGTTGAAAAGGTAACACATGCGCGTGTTGGCTTTGCGGGCCCAGTCGGCATTGATTGTCCTGTATATATGGATCGTCAAATCAAACATATGAAAAACTTCATTGTAGGTGCTAACCAATCGGATCGTCACATTAAGAATGTAAATTGCAAAGATTTCGAGCCTGTAGAAGTGGCAGATCTTTGTCAGGTTAAAGAAGGAGATATTTGTCCTAAGTGTGGTAAGAAGTTAACTTTCCAACATGGTATTGAAGTTGGTAACTTATTTAAATTGGGGACAAAATATTCTAAGAGTATGAATCTATACTATACAGATGCCAATAACCAATTACAGCCAGTTTGGATGGGAAGCTATGGTATCGGTCTAGAAAGATGTATGGCAGCCGTTGCTGACCAGCACCATGATGATTTTGGTATTAAATGGCCAGTTGAAATTGCACCATTTAGACTTGCGATTGTTCCGGTATCTTTAAAGGATGAAGAACAAGTTAAGATTGCCAATGATCTATATGAATTCTGTAAAGAACACAAATTCGATGTTATTTTGGATGATCGTAATGAGCGTCCAGGCGTTAAATTTAAAGATATGGAATTGATTGGGATTCCTTATCGTATTACTGTGGGTCGTGGTATTAAAGAGGGTAAACTTGAGTGGACAGATCGTTATACGAGTGAAAAGATTGAAATTACGATTGAGGATGTTTATTCTGAAATCGAAAAAGTTTTCGTCATGTAAACGCTTGTGCTTGAACTATAAACAAAAAATTAAGTTATACATTTACTTTCATACAATTTTCATGTATATTAGTCATAGTTAAAGGAGTGTAATTATGCAAAATAAAATTGAAATTTTTAACAACCAGGTTATTATCAACTATAATTTGGCATATCCAAAGAGTCGTGAGGTTTTATTAAAATCTCATACGTTCACAAAATTTGTTCAATATTTCATTGAATATCAAGAAACAGATAATGCGAACATGTACGCGTATTTGACAAAGAATGGTGAATTGAATTCAAAAGAAGCTTCTTGTGATTTCTGTCATTTCTTGCGTTTATTGTCAATCTTTACTTGTGAAGAATTAAAAGATGAATATTATCTTTCAAATAAAGATGCAACTTTAAGTGTTATTGAAGAGATGTATCGTAATTGGCGATCTTTACAACGTTTTGGATATATGAAGAGTGATAATTCAACGGATTTTGGTATTAATACATTAGTGGCATTTGACTCAGCTTCAAATGATTTAATTCTTCGTACATATCGTTTGTTTGAAGAAAAATTAATGGGGAGACCAAACTTAGTGTATCGCCAGGTTCAAGCTGGAACTAACGCGTGTTTCTCTGTTCATACTTTGGATAAAGTATGGGCTGATGAATATGCCGCATTACAAGATATTCCAATGATCGATACAGTTATGTTAAGAACTCCAATGATTTTGCATCCAAAATCAAGTAAACGTACAGGAATGTTTACTGAAATAGATACACAGCCAATGACATATTTCAAAAAGGGAGAATCAAACTGGTTCTGTTATCCTTGTAAGGTTGGAACTTTATTATGTTTCGTATACTTCAACTCAAAATATATGTCTAGTGCATTGAGTATGGCTAACTTGTTTGAATTAGCTACAAAAGAAGAGAGTGCTCAAAAACCAGATCTTGTTGTTATTTTTGGTAATGACGATGGAAATGATGCAACAAACTTCTATTATGATGAGGCCAATGATATTTGGGTAGGATGTATTAGTGACAATCCTCGTATCGAATACTTTGGATATTTAAAGAAAATGTGTTTAACTTTACATAACTTGGCACAGATGAAAAAAGGTTGGTTACCAATCCATGGTGCTTTCGTAAACATCTATTTAAAGGATGGAACTAAGAAAGGTATCATGTTGATGGGTGATAGTGGTGCTGGTAAATCTGAATCCATTGAAGCATTAAAGGCCACTGCTGGAGATATGATTCGTGAAGTAGAAGTTGTATTTGATGATATGGGAACAATTCACTTAGAAGATGGCGTTCCATATGGTCAGGGTACTGAAATTGGTGCGTTCATTCGTTTAGATGATTTGGATCCAGGTACTCCATATCGTGACATGGACCGTTCAATTTTCATGGCTCCAGAAAATCCAAACTCACGTATGATTCAGCCAGCGGCTCCATATCGCGTTGTTGTTCACAATCATAAAATCGATTTATTTGCGTACGCAAACAACTACACTAATGAATTTGGTCTAAAGAAATTAACTGTTCAAGAAGTAAAAGATACTTGTAAATTAGGTAAACGTATGGCTTTAGGTACAACTCAAGAAGTTGGTATTTCAACAACATATTTCGCAAACCCATTTGGTCCTATGCAAAAACAAGAACTTTGCGAACCAATCATCGACACAATGTTCCAGGCTCTAGAAGATAACGGAGTATTTGTGGGTGAAATCTATACGCACTTAGGATTCGATAAATCAAACCGTAAAGGTTTAAATATTGCGGCTCAGCAATTATTAGAATTTATCCAGAAAAAGGATTAACGCTTTATCTAAAGCGTTTTCTTTTTGTTTGGCATGAAAACGGCATAAAATAACTTCATTTTTTACCTTTTTTCTCTAATTTATCTATAAAATTTATCTATCAGAAAGAGGGAAAAAGGAAATGGCAGTCAAGAAAGACACAAAAACAGGTACGTGGTATTTTTATGGATCGTACAAGATGATGAACGGAAAGCAGAAGCAGTATAAGAAGCGTGGCTTTCCAAAAAAGAAGGATGCAGTAAAGGCGGAAATACTATTTAGGGCCGATATTAAGACTCCTTATAAAAATCTTACGCTGGAAGAACTATTTACTCTATATTCAGAGTACACTGAGAAACGAATCAAAGACAATACTTACAACACTCAAACAAGAGTTTTGCAAAGATGGATTGATATTATCGGTAAAGATGTATTGATTAAAAAGATAACAACTAGCAATCTAGAGGATGCATTGGAATTAATGATTCGTAAGTCTAATTCCAATACTGCGGTCAACTATCTGAACAGATTAAATAAGATGTTTAGATATGCAGTTCAAAAAGGATATTTGGAAACCAATCCATGCGCTCCAATAGAAGTTATCAAAAACCCAAACGCAAAAAAGAACGAAATGAAGTATTGGACATTAGATCAGTTCAATTTATTCATTCCATTTGTTACAAATCCTATGTACAATCTATTGTTTAAGAATCAATTTTACAACGGAACAAGAATCGGAGAAGCATTAGCTTTAACTTGGGAAGATATAGATTTTGAGAACAAAACAATCACGATCAACAAGACATGGTCCAAAGATTTGCATCAGGTTACTACTCCAAAGACTAACAACAGTTACCGAACAATTACGATTCCAAGCTTCTTATGCGATAATTTCAAAGCTTATAGGGAATTATTGGATGTTCCTGATAAGTCATTTATATTTGGTATAGACACTCCAATATCGAACACGGCAGTCAGAACATATCTTTTAAGAGCTATTAAAGCAGCTAACCAAAGCAACGAAGAACAAATACCTACTATTCGTATACACGATTTAAGGCATTCATGTGCAAGTTACATGATAGGCAATATGGTAAGAGACGGAAGCTCTAATTTTAGTTTGTACGATGTAGCAAAGCGTTTAGGAGACAATCTAAACACTGTATTGAGTGTTTATGCTCACTGGCTACCTCAAGCAGATAAAGGAATCGCTAAATTTATGGATAAAGATAATGCACTAGATTAATTTCTAGTGCTTTTTTTGTTGCGAAAAGAAAAACACACATTTAAGTGTGTGTTCTCTAAACTTAATAATTATTATTTTACACTACTGAACTTACAAACTAGCTTTCCAATAACTCTAAAGCACTCGTTAGTAACATCAATAATTATTGGATCGTATTTTGGGTTTGCACTTTCCAATACAATCATTCCATTATTTAATCTTCTAAATATCTTGCATACACAATCATTTCCATCATTGATGCAGAAAGAACCAATTTGTCCACTTTCCAACACGTTTGTTTTCTCAAATATTAATGTATCTCCATCATTGATTCCTTTTCCAATCATGGAATCACCTTTTGCAATATTAGCAAAGTACTCCTTGTTAGAATTTATATATCTATCCGGAACGGCTATATAGTCTTCGATATTTTCTTCAACAAATAATCCCATACCGCAACATATAGAAGAATATAAAGGAATTGATTTATCTTTGATATCTTTCAAAGGGAAATAATTAGGATCGTCACCCCAACCAATCAAGTAGAATGGTGAAATCCCTGTAGCACCTCCAATTGCATTTACGACATCAACAGGAACTTTAGTTGTTACTCCTTGAGAATATCTTTGTAAGGCTGATTTAGAAACTCCTGTCCTCTTTTCTAATTCAACAAATGAATACCCGCTTTTTTCTATTGCTTTTTTAATCCTATCAGATACTACATTATTCATTAATATCCACCTCCTAAAGTATTATCTGCTAAATATATTATATTTGTAATATCCCAATTTAGCAATGACATAATAAAAAATTTAAAACAAATATCCCAATAAAGGGTTGACACTTAAATCAAACGTGATATACTTTAGGTGACCCGAAAATGGGACGAAAGAGGTGAGAATTTATGGACAGAGGGCTTTATAAAATGATGCTCGAAAGAAACAATATGTCACAAAGAGAGTTAGCAGAAAAGCTTGGAATCAGCAAAAACTCACTCTCTTTAAAAGTAACAGGCAAATGTAGACTTTATACTGATGAAGCTACTAAAATGTGTGAAATTTTGCATATTGATAAAGATGAAGACAGAGCAAAAATTTTTTTAAGATAAACATCCCAAAAAAGGGATATAAACAGAAAGGATGAATAAAATGGCAGAACCAAGTAGAAGAAAGGATTCAATCAGTTTAATCCATGAATCAGTACAAGCGGAAGGAAAAGTTCTTGATGTACTAATCAAAAACGGATGTTCTAAGGAAGATTTAGTAAACGTATCTTCAATGCTTCAAACCATTTATATGTGTGGATTTGAAGTAGGGAAAAGATGTGTAAAGGAATGAAAGTGTTGCTTGGCTATAGAGACATCATGGAACTTGATGTTTCTAAGAAGACTGCATACAAAATGTTAAATCTAATTTGTGAATCTGAGGACTATAAAAAGTCCAATTTAGCAAAGGTTATTGATTCAAAGAAAGTTCCAACAAAACTATTCGTAAAGATGTTTCCTGAGTTCAAAGAAATAGTGGGGTGTGAGAAATGATGGACACAGATGATTTAAGGGTTATTCAAGATAACCGATTTATTGATGAAGATGAAGAAGAGGAGGAAGAAAGCTATGGGTACGAAGACTACTGCTACGACTTCTGCAAAGCAGAACGTGACGAAGAAGCCTGGTTCTAGATCAAAGAAAAAAGCAGTTGAATTAGGTGATTGTATCACGCTTCCTTCTTTTGCCAATAACGAGTATGAAACTCAATATTCTATGGCGGTTAGAAGTCAAAAGCAGACTCATATGGTTAATCGTGCTGCTAAATTCAATTACATATGTTCAATTGTTTTATTTGCATTAGCTATCGCATTTACAGTTTTCGCAAACTGGTACATAAGAGGCTTGTAAAATGACGCAAACAGAAAGAGTTATTAAGCACCTAAAGGAATATGGAAGTATCACTCCTTTAGAAGCTATCAGAGAATATGGAATCACTCGTTTAGGTGCAAGGATTTGGGATTTAAGAGACTCGGGGTATGAAATTGAAACTCAAACTGAAACTTCAAAAAATCGGTTTGGAGATAAAACATCATATGCCAAGTACGTATTAAAAGGAGGGGCTAAAAATGAATCTGTATCAAGAAACTGATAAATACATTGTCGATCGTTACGGAAGCCATGAAGAATGGCTTAAAAAACGTGGACGTGGAATCGGAGGGTCTGATGCAGCGTGCTTCATGAATTTAAACCCATGGAAAACGCTTAATCAGTTATGGCATGACAAGAAGTTTGGATCACAACAAATCACAAATGATGCTATCGAGTATGGCAATACTGCAGAGCCATGTTTAAGAACATTGTTTCAGGCTAAACATCCTGAGTTGGATGTGCAATACATAGATAACGTAACGCTTGTTTCTAAAGAACATGAGTTCTTGAGATACAGTCCTGATGGATTGATTTACAACAAGGAAACAGGAGAAAGAGGAATTCTAGAAATTAAAACATCCAAGATAATCAATTCTCATAGTTTGCAGAAATGGGGTTCTAAAGGAAATGAAACAGTTCCTGATAACTATTATTGTCAAACGTTAGAAGGATTGATTGTTACAGATTTTGACTTCGTGATCTATTGTGCAGAGCTTAGATTTGCAGATGGTGATGCACGAATTATAGAACGTTCATATCGCAAAGAAGAAGCTTTAGACAGTATGTGGTACTACGTCAAGAAAAAGGACTCATAAAATAGATAAATT
>QFCE01002589.1_pt1 | contig 31389 bp, 40 predicted proteins | sample 5346091 | NCBI WGS metagenome assembly QFCE01 (sample SAMN09062252, study PRJNA434731) | Human gut metagenome, whole genome shotgun sequencing project. | isolation source: stool timepoint A chromium assembly | host: Homo sapiens | collected 2015 | reverse complement strand
ATAATGTAACTACAAACAAAGTAAGGAGGTAGTCTAAATGAGATTAAAAGATAAAGTTGCAATCATTACTGGTGGAAGCCGTGGTATAGGATTTGCTACAGCTGATAAATTCTTGAAGGAAGGTGCTTCAGTTGTGTTGGCAGCAAGTTCACAGGAATCGGCAGATGTTGCTGTAGATAAATTAAAAGAAAAATATCCCAATGCAATAGTTGCTGGAATTAGTCCAAATCTAGCAAGCATGGAGTCTGTCAGAAAGGCTTTTAAAGAGGCAACTGAAAAATATGGATGTGTCGACATACTGGTAAATAATGCAGGGATTTCAGAAAACACCTCATTTATGGATTATACAGAGGAGACTTTTGATAAAGTCATGGATCTAAATGTAAAAGGAGTATTTAATACTACTCGTGTAGCAGCAGAATGTATGGTGGCAAGAGGCAAGGGGGTCATTCTCTCAACTTCTTCCATGGTGAGTATTTCGGGACAGCCAAGTGGGTTTGCTTATCCGGCATCGAAGTTTGCAGTAAACGGATTGACTGTATCATTAGCAAGAGAACTAGGACCTAAAGGTATTCGTGTTAATGCTGTTGCACCTGGAATTACAGAAACTGATATGATGAAGGCCGTGCCAAAGGAAGTTATCGAACCTATGATTGAAAGAATTCCATTGCGTCGTCTTGGACAGCCAGAAGATATTGCCAATGCGTTTGTGTTTCTTGCTTCAGATGAGGCGAGTTACATTACAGGTGTTATATTAAGTGTAGATGGTATGGCAAGAAGTTAAGTTAATGAGGTATGGTGATGTAATCACGGAAAATAAATGAAATTAAGACTATAATAAATCTACAAAAAGAAAAAGATAAGGAGGACTGTAAAATGTCTGCTATTAATATCAATAAAAATAATTTTCAGAACGAAGTACTGAATTCCGATAAACCCGTTCTTTTAGATTTTTGGGCATCTTGGTGTGCGCCTTGCCGTATGGTAGTACCTATTGTAGAGGAGATTGCAAGTGAGCGTAGAGATATTAAAGTTGGAAAGATTAATGTAGATGAAGAGCCTGAACTGGCAAATAAGTTCAGTATTATGAGCATTCCAACTTTAGTGGTTATGAAGAATGGGAAGATTGTACAGCAGGTTTCAGGTGCGAGACCTAAGAATGCGATTTTAGAAATGCTTTAGGGGGGTGTGCTAATGGGATTTTTCGATCTCTTTAAACAGTCGAATATTAATCAAGGCATAGAAGAATATAAAAGGACTGATGATGCAGTTCTGCTGGATGTACGTACACCGCAGGAATATCAGGAAGGACATATACCAGAAAGTAAAAATGTGCCGTTGCAGCAACTTGACAATATTGCTTCTGTAGCGAAGAATAAGGATATTCCACTGTTTGTATACTGTTATTCCGGTTCACGAAGCCGCCAGGCAACTGGGATACTGCAACGAATGGGATATTCTAAAGTAAATAATATCGGTGGCATTGTAGCTTACTCAGGAAAGGTGGAAAAATAAGATGAAGGTAATAATTGTAGGAGGTGTAGCCGGAGGAGCTACAGCTGCAGCAAGAATACGCAGACTGAATGAACATGCTGAAATTACTGTGTTTGAAAGATCCGGATACATATCCTATGCAAATTGTGGACTTCCATATTATATTGGAGACGTGATCACAGACCCGGAAGAACTTACACTACAGACACCAGAGAGTTTTTTTAAACGCTTCCGTATTAACATGAAAATTCATCATGAAGTTATCTCCATACATCCGGAACGTAAAACGGTTTCAGTGAAAAATTTAGAGAATGGTGAGATATTTGAAGAAAACTATGATAAGCTGATCCTCTCTCCAGGTGCAAAGCCAACACAGCCGAGACTTCCCGGAGTAGGTATTGATAAACTTTTTACACTTCGTACTGTAGAAGACACTTTTCGGATAAAGGAATATATAAATAAGAATCATCCAAAATCGGCTGTATTGGCAGGGGGCGGTTTTATTGGTCTGGAACTGGCTGAAAATTTGAGGGGGCTTGGCATGGATGTTACGATTGTCCAGAGGCCTAAGCAGCTGATGAACCCTTTTGACCTGGATATGGCATCCATGATCCATAATGAAATGAGAAAGCATGGGATAAAACTGGTACTGGGCTATACAGTAGAAGGATTTAAAGAAAAAGACAACGGAGTGGAGGTCCTGTTGAAAGATAATCCATCCCTTCAGGCTGATATGGTAGTTCTGGCAATCGGAGTCACACCAGACACAGTATTAGCAAAAGAAGCCGGCCTGGAACTTGGCATCAAGGAAAGTATTGTAGTGAATGACAGAATGGAAACCTCTGTACCGGATATTTATGCTGCAGGTGATGCAGTTCAGGTAAAACATTATGTTACGGGTAATGATGCGCTGATTTCTTTGGCAGGACCAGCCAATAAACAGGGCAGAATCATCGCTGATAATATTTGTGGCGGTGATAGTCGTTACCTGGGCAGTCAGGGAAGCTCCGTTATCAAAGTATTTGATATGACAGCAGCTACTACAGGTATCAATGAAACCAATGGATTATCGTACTCACCGTTCCTATCAGTTTGCTCTGCGCCAGAAAGCGGAACCGCCTTTTCGATCAGGTTACCAGAGGCATTACTATCTGCGGTATTTGTGTGCCAACTTTCTGGCTGGGATTCCTTCTTCTCCTGTTCTTTGCGGTTCATCTGAAATGGTTCAGTGTATTACCAAGTCCAGGTTGGAAAGGCTTTTTGCTACCTTCATTTGCTCTGGCAGTTCCTAGTTCGTGTTCGCTCATCCGAATTATGCGTTCCTCTCTTCTGGCTGAATTATCTTCTGATTATGTTCGGTTTGCAAAAGCCCGTGGATTATCTGCCAACAGGATTCTGGTATGCCACATTCTACGAAATGCCCTACCGCCTGTTGTTACAATTTTCTTTCAGCAATTCGGCTTTCTAATTGCCGGAGGGGCTGTAGTCGAAAGTGTTTTTTCAATCAAGGGAATCGGAACTTATCTGGTGGACAGTGTGGTTGCAGCAGATACGATTTCAGTTTCTACCTGTATAGTCGTCATTGCAGCAATTTTTGTTGTCGCAAATTTCATGGCAGACATAATCAACCGTCTGCTTTGTCCATGGATGGGGAGGGAAGAAAATGATACATAAGCTACTCAAAAGGCCGCAGGCAATCATCGGTCTGTGCCTGATTGCTATTGTGATTGTGATTGCGATTGCAGCACCTGCTTTTTCGCCTCACGACCCTGAATTGGTGAATTTATCGCAAAAGTATGCACAGCCTGACGCAGAATACCCTCTTGGAACAGATCAACTGGGCAGGTGTACCTTATCAAGGCTGCTGTATGGAGCCAGATACTCCATCGGGATCAGTTTACCTGTGCTGTTGATTTTGTCTGTGATTGGTCTGATTGTCGGTACTTTTAGTGCCTGCGCTGGAGAAAAAGCAGACCATTTCATTACTATACTCTGTGATGTGTTTATTGCTTTTCCTTCTCTTATCATCGCCATTGCCGTCATAGGTGTTCTGGGAAATGGACTCCAGAATATTGCTGTTTCTGTTGTGATAGCGACCTGGGCTTGGTTTGTTCGTGTTGTCAGATCTTATTCCGTTCAAGAAATGGGAAAAGATTATATCTTGGCAGCTCGGATTTCTGGGTGCAATACAGGAAAGCTGGTCTTCAGACATCTGATCCCTAACATTCTGCCACAGTTTCTTGTGTATGTTTCCACTGGTGTCGCTTCTTCCATCATTATGGTTTCCAGCTTTGCTTTTCTCGGACTTGGCCTTCCCTCCGGCACACCGGAATGGGGTGCCATGTTAAATGATGCCAGGACAGCGCTTTACTCTCATCCGGAATTGCTGATCTATCCAGGCTTGTGCATCTTCGTAACGGCAGCAGGCTTCAATTTGTTTGGAGAAGCACTCCGTGATATTCTGACGCCAGAGGAGGACAACATATGATGTCATCACTTATAATCGATTATTTAAGCATTAAACTTCGGTCAGGCACCGATAACTTTGTTTCTGAAATATCCTTTGCAATAAAAGAAGGAGAGTCTTTAATCTTGTTAGGTCAATCAGGCAGCGGCAAAACAATGACCTGTAGTGCGGTGCTAAACTTATTGGACCCTAAAAAATTTGAGGTGTCGGGTTCCGTTTTCTTCGGCGAAACGGATCTTTTGAATTCATCAGAAAAGCAGAGACGAGGAATATACGGAAACCAGATTGTTTATATCCCGCAAAATCCAATGACTGCATTAGACCCTTCTATGCGTATTGGTAGACAGATGGATGAAACTCTGCGGCTTCATTCGGACAAATCCCGCCAGCAGCGTTACAACTATATTCTGCAGTTTCTGCATGATGTAGGGTTAGATGACCCTGACAGGGTATACAGAGCATACCCCCATATGCTTTCCGGGGGAATGTTGCAGCGTGTCATTATCGCAATGGCTATGATGCTTGATGCAAAATTTGTGCTTGCCGATGAGCCGACGACTGCTTTGGATGTGATTCACAGAAATGGAATCATAGATTTATTTTCGCAGATGAAAGCAAATGGAGTTGGGATTCTTATGGTAACTCATGATTTCGCAACAGCTCTTCAATTAGGTGGAAGCATGTTGGTGATGAAAGAGGGAAAAATTATAGAATCCGGTGAAGTTCAATCTGTCTTCGACCACACCACAGAACCTTATACAAGGTCACTGATTGAAGCTTACTCCCTTTCCTGCGTTTTCACGAAAGGGGCGGAATCATGATTAAAGTCAACAACCTATCAAAAGAATTTCACGAACAAGGCACAAGAAACGAGCTTCTGGCCGTTGATCATGTAGATTTTACTATTCAGGATGGTTCATTTTGCGCTTTGGTAGGAGAAAGCGGATCTGGGAAAAGCACTTTGGCTCAGCTTATGTGCGGTCTGCTGGCCCCATCTTCTGGAGAGGTACTGTTTGAGGGAAAAAACATTGCCCTCTGCCGGGGCAAACAAAAGCAGGTACTGCGATCTAAAATACAGCTGATTCTTCAGGATGGCAAGGGAGCAATGGACCCTCGCTTTACGGTATACCAAATCATTGCAGAGCCAATTCGCAATTTCAGAAAACTCACCAAAAAGAAAGAAGAACGAGAAATCAATGATCTTCTTACCATGATGGAGCTTCCCGAAGAGATCAAGCTGCGAAAAGCTCATGAGCTGTCCGGCGGACAACAAAAACGTGTATGTATTGCAAGAGCGTTGGCTGCTCAACCGGATGTATTGATTTTTGATGAAGCAGTCAGTGGGCTGGATGTCCTGGTTCGTAAACATATTCTTGATTTGCTGAAGCGACTCCATCAGGAGCGAAAAATGACTTGCTTTTTCATTACCCATGACCTGGATATTGCGCTATATCTTGCAGACCGTGTGATGGTGATGCGTTGCGGTAAGATTATCGAAGATCGTACATTTCACGGTTCAACAGACTGCTTTACACATCCGTATACAAAGCTTCTGCTGCATTCTATTGCTCCATATCTGGGCCAAACCATTCAATAAATATGTATACCCTGCTGAAAAGCATGATATAAAAACAAATAAAGGAGATTTTGCACATGAAACTGAAAAAACTTTTAGCTTTCGGACTCGCACTTGTGATGTGCCTTGCTATGGCAGCTTGCGGCACAAACCCTGACGAGAATCCGGAGCAATCCACCACAAAGACCGATGCAGAGCCGGTATCAATCACTGTCACCGAGAATTGGGACTTTTCCGTAGGCTTCTATCCTGTTATCACGCCTATGGTATCCAGCACTTATGGTGCCGGATTCTGGAGTCGTAATTTTTACAACACTCTGGTAAGCTATGATGATAACGGGAAGATCCAGGGCGAGTTGGCTGAAACCTGGGAAATCAGTGATGACGGCAAGACTTACACCTTCCATCTGCGTGATGGTGTCAAATTTTCTGACGGTACTCCTCTGACTTCCGAGGCAGTAAAGATGACCCTTGAAGCAGTAGTAACCCATCTGGGTCCCCAGAATGGTGCCTTCGGTAAGCTTACTACTTTGTTTGACAAGCTGGAAACCCCGGATGAAAAAACCTTTGTAATGACTTTGAAGACCCCTTATTACGCTGCTCTTGACAATCTGACCATGGCGCTGCCTCTTGGTATTGTGAATCCCGCAGCCTTTGAAGGTGGCGTAGAAAAGGCTTACGAGAATTGCGTGAGTGCAACTATGGGTACTGGTCCCTATATGTTTGACCGGGTTGAGGGGGACACTTATACCTTTATCCGCAATCCCTACTACTGGGACGAAGCTCCTGAAGTGGATGAGTTCAAGGTTAAAGTGATTCCTGATAATGCTGCAAAAATTCTTGCTCTGCGCAACGGTGAAATCGATGCAATTCTCGGCTCCAGCAGACTTAGCGCAGAAGGATACACGGAGATTTCCCAGGATACCGCTTTCGGTCATGCCATGGATGACAGCACCAACCAAACCCGTTATCTGGGTATGAACCTGAATAAGGCTCCCTTTAATGATCCTCTTGTAAGGGAAGCAGTATCCTACGCTGTTAATCAGCAGGAGTTGGAAACCTCTGTTTTCGATGGCCTGGAGACCGCTGCCGAAACCCTCTTTACGAATGAAAAGCCCAACTGCGGTGTGGAGGTTAAGACCTATCCTACTGACATGGAAAAGGCAAAGCAGCTCATGAAGGAAGCCGGCTATGAGGATACCAATGATGATGGTATCCTGGAGAAGGACGGAACTTCTCTCGCCATTCATTTCAACTATTCTCAGAGCCTTGCAAGTGTTGACAATGCAGTTCTTTCTATTGCAGCTTCTCTTAAAGAACTCGGCTTCGATGTTACTATTGATGCAGTAGACATGAACACCTGGTATGGAGCCTTGATGGCTGGCGAATATGATCTGACCTTCTACAATACTGCTGGCGGTTCCTTTGACCCTGCAACGGATATGAGTAATATGGCTCCTGGCGCTATGGGTGATCCGATCCTCTGCCAGTTCTCTGCTTTCTTTGAGAATCCTGAAATTTTCGCAGAATTGGACTCCACTTCTGATTCTCAGCGTGTGCAGGAAATCTATGGAATGATTCTGAATGGTATTGCAGATCAGAATCTTCTGGTGCCTGTAATCGGCACTCACGATCTGGCTCTGTGGAATACTGATAAGATAACTGGTTATGACTTCTACACAGATGCCAGCTATGTAGACATTGCATCTGTTCATGTGAAATAATGTCCAGCGGTGTGGCTGAGGCGGCTGCAAAAGAAAGACTTCATTCTTCCGGAGAATACTATCTAAAAGCCATATTTATTCTTGAAGCTGAATACTGAACTTTTTACACTGAAATATGTACGATTCTAATAATGACATGAACTTATGGGAACGTATTGCGGATACTTTGTGAACTTTATCCTGATACAATGATTATGCTGATGAAAGAAGGCATAGATAACTGAATACAATAAAGAGACGAAAGCCTCAGTAGTTAAGAAAAAACTACTGGGGCTTTTTTTCGTGCCTGAATTTCTCAGCCAATAACTGCGGGCGTATCCCGGCAGGATAAAGGCGGAGCAGGCATGATCCTAAACAGAGGTCCGCCTTCTGGATTTGAAACGAGCAACAAGATTTCAAATTCAGGAGGAACGGATATGTATATTGAACACCCATATTTTTATGAAGGAAAGTATTACGCAAATATTGATGGAGAAATGATCGAGATTACAAAAGAAGTTGCGTATGCGATGAATAATTTTTACAGAAGCAGCAAGGCAAAAAAAGTTGAGATTAAGAATGAACTGGGTGAGGTTGTGGATAAGATGCTGAGAGAAGTACCTTACAGCGGTCAGTCCATTGATGGAGAAGGCTTCATGATTGAGGATTTTCCAGATCTGAACTGTGATGTGGAGCACTGTGTACTGACAAAAATGGAACAGCAGGATATTCACACAGTGATCAATCAACTGAACTCAGAGGAACGCATGATTATTTATGGCATTTTCTTTGAAAACAAGACACAGACACAGATGGCGGAGATTATGGGGATTTCCAGACAGATGCTGTCATACAAGCTGAAATCCACTCTTAATAAGATGCGTGAAATGTATATGAATAAATTTTTTTAAAAAATTTTTCAAAATCTTTTGCATCTGCCAAAGTCATTTGACTTTAGTAATTAGAGGAAGTTAAAGGACTTCCTAAAATGAACCATGATAACTGAATATTCAATAATAACTGATGTGACATTTCATACAGTGAGCACGAGGAAGATGCCGCTATAGGATTATAAGACAAAACAAAGATTTTAGTTCAGTCCGTAATGCTGCGAAAAAGCACTGACCGAAGCCAGCTGGCAGGCTGGTGATGCGATGACATGTATGAGATGCGATACACTTGCAGACCCTGAGAAGTCTGTAACTGGTAAACCTATGAACTGCTGGAGCCTAGAAACGAGAGTTTCCGGGTTGTGGTCCGGAGCGTGCATCCGGGCAGGTTATTATTCCCTTCCTGCATATGCGGGAGTAACGATTCGGGGTATCGAGGATAAATAGAATCGAGCGAGCACTGTTTAATAATCAAATTGGCTATAGAGGTTATGCGGCAGAGCTTTCCTTATAGGAAAGAAACTCTGCCGTATTCCTGTGGAGCCAATATAGCGCTATGGATGCTTTACAAATAAAAATAATAGATTGGAGAGAGGACAAATGACAATCCGCAGAGGAGATATTTTATGGGCAGATCTCGGTATGTTTCCTACAACATCTGTTCAGAGTGGTGTAAGACCGGTGATCGTAGTGAGCAATAATAAAGCCAATACATACAGTTCAGTCATAACGGTAGTTCCGCTGACATCAAGAATATATAAGAAACGGTATTTGCCAACACATGTATTTATCAGTAAATATGATATGACGGGAATCCGAAAAGGAAGTTTGGCACTGGCTGAACAGGTTATGAGCATTTCTACGAAATGTATTATTGAGAAATGCGGAAGAGTGAACAAGTGGAGCCTGGATCGGGTACTGAAAGCAGTACGGATTCAGATGGGAATGGAAGGAGAAGGGCATGACTGCGGAAGAATATAGAAACTATCTGGAAACGGATTTTGATGATGTGGATCTGAAGGAATTGAAGGATATCCGAAAAATAAGGATTGACCGGAATCAGACGAAGGAAAAAAGAATAGCTCAATATCTCAGACAGGTGGGAAATCCCTATCTTGTCTGTATAGGAAATGTAAAAGTGAAAATAAGGTTTGCAAACAATGGAGTATCTTTTGAAGATGCATTTGAGGAACTTTTGCTTTCTGTATAAAAAGTGATGGTAAAATCTGAAGAGTTATGTTAATATGGAGACGAGGAATTCAGGACTCCTCATTCATATCAGGACAAAATAGACTCACCCTCTGGGTTTTACCAATGTTGATGGAAAGGTAAAACTAAGGAGGATGAAGATGAATCAAATTAACAATTCAAAGAAAATCTATCATGCAGCCATTTATGTTCGTTTATCGAAAGAAGATGGCGATGTTGCTACTGCTGGAAAGCGTGAAAGCAACAGTATCTCAAATCAGAAAGATCTGATAAAAAATTTCCTAAAAGATAAAAAGGATATAGTTGTTGTATCAGAACGGGTGGATGACGGTTACAGCGGTTCTAATTTTGAACGTCCTGCATTTCAGATGATGCTGGAAGATATCAAAAAAGGAATTGTGGATTGTGTCGTTGTAAAAGACCTTTCCCGTTTTGGACGTGAGTATATTGATGCCGGAAAATATATCGAAAGATTATTTCCGGCACTTGGCGTGCGGTTTATTGCGGTCAATGATTATTATGACAGCCTGGAAGGGAAAAGTCAGGCAGACGAAATCGTAATTCCCTTCAAGAATCTCATTAACGATGCATATTGCCGTGACATTTCTATCAAAATAAGAAGCCACCTGGAAGTAAAGAGAAAAAATGGGGAATATATTGGAGCGTTTACACCGTATGGATACCAGAAAGATTCAGATAATAAAAACAAACTGGTGATAGATGTATATGCGGCAGGTATCGTCAAAGAAATTTACCGCATGAAATTATCAGGTATGAGTCAGACAGCAATTGCCAATGCATTGAACAAACAGGGTGTTCTTTCACCAATGGAATACAAGCACAGTCTTGGAATAAGGATTCAGGATAATTTTAAAACACACGAACAGGCAGAATGGAGCGCCATGTCGGTAAAAAGAATCCTTGAAAATGAAGTATACACTGGAACTCTGGTGCAGGGAAAAAGAACAACACCAAACCATAAAGTAAAAAAATTGATGAAAAAGCCGGAGACAGATTGGGTTAGAATTGAAAAAAACCATGAGGCTATCGTATCAGAACGAGAATTTGCACTGGTGCAGAGATTATTAGGGATAGATACAAGGACTTCTCCGAACGAGGAAAAGGTATATCCATTATCTGGACTTGTGGTTTGTGGAGACTGTGGGGCAATGATGATCAAACGGGATGTTCCGGCAGGAGGAAAGGTATACGCTTACTATATCTGTTCCAGACATGCGGCTACGAAAGCGTGTGCAGCACACAGAATACCAATGGGTAAACTAGAAGAAACAGTATTGGAACTGGTAAAAATCCATATTGAAAATATCCTTGATATGAAAAAAATCATGGATTTTATCCATGAAGTACCATTTCAAGAATTGGATATAAAAGAACTGGAAATTAGAAAAGAAGCAAAAGAAAAAGAAGCCGTGCGATGCCGGGAGTTAAGAGATTATCTATATGAGGATTTCCGTGAAGGAATCATTTCAAAAGAAGATTATAAAGAGCTTCATGACGGGTACACAGAAAAACGGAAAAAAGCCGAGGAAGCAGTCCGAAGTATTGATCAACAGATCAGTGAAGTCCTGGAATCAAAAAGTGATAAATATCATTGGCTGGATTATTTTGCCGAGCATCAGAATATACAGGAACTTACAAGAACTGTTGCTGTTGAACTGATTGACCAGATATTAGTATATGACAAAAAACATATTGAAGTCAGATTTAATTTTGATGATTGTTATCAATCTCTGTTACGGCAGATACAGTCGGTGGGCTGCGATGTCAGCACAGGTATGGACGGAAGAATAGAAATTCAAAAGAGGGAGGTCGTATAAATGGCTCGAAAATCAAGAAAAGTAGATTATGTGAATGTTGGAAATAAAGAAAATTTGGTTACAGAAGCTGAAAACCAGTGTGAAAAAGTTTCACATGCAGCCCTTTATGCAAGGCTTTCCTATGAGAGTGAAAAGAACAGAGAAAGAAATACGATAGAAACGCAGATGGTTCTGCTTCATAATTTCGTAAAAGAACAGAAAGATATCGTGGTTGCAAAGGAATATTATGATATATCTAAAACCGGAACTAATTTTGAGAGAGATGGTTTTAATGAGATGATGCAGGACATCAAAGAGGGAAATATTGACTGTGTTATTGTTAAAGATCTTTCTAGACTTGGAAGAAATTATGTAGAGGCAGGAAGCTATATTGAAAGAGTGTTCCCATTCTTTAATGTGCGTTTTATTTCGGTGAATGATCATTATGATTCGTTCAGAGATGACATAAGCCTGCTGATCAGCATGTCAAACGTGTATAATGAGTTTTATTCCAGAGATTTGGCAAAGAAAATAAGAAGTTCATACCGGACGAGCTGGGCAAATGGCGAATTTCCTTCCGGTCAGATGGCTTATGGTTATGAAAAAGACAAGGATAATCCTCATCAGCTGATTCCAGATCCGGTAGCAGCACCAGTGGTGAAAAAGATATTTCAGTATTTTATTGATGGAATGACTTATGCAGAGATTGCCCGGAAATTAAATGCGGATGGGTATCTCTGCCCGAAAGCCTACAAGCTGGATAAAGCAGGAAAAGCAAATGAAAAGTCAGTGACATGGACATGGAGTGGAGGAACAGTCCATAAAATCCTTGAGAATCAATATTATGCCGGTGATAGTGTGCATAATCAGTTTACCAATGATTCCTGGGCAGCACAGAGACAGAAAATGAATCAGAAAGAAGAATGGATTATTATCAAAAATACCCATGAGGCACTTGTGAGCAGAAAGGATTTTGATGAGGTACAGGAAAAGATTGGTCATATCGTAAAACGGGTTAATGAAGCTCGTAAATCAAATGGCAATAATGTAAGAGACTTCAACTTTTTCAAGCAGAAAATTGTATGTGCAGACTGTGGAAAAACCATGTATTTATATGGGAAAACAAAAGGCAATCATCGTAGGTTTTACTGTGGAAATAATAAGCTCCACGGGAAGTGTACGCCACATTCTATCACTGATTTGGAAGTGAATGATTATGTACTGCGTGTGATACGTGCACATATCAATGTATATGTTGAAAATGTAGATTTGATTCGGCGGTTGAATCAAAGACAGGAAAGCATTAAAAAATATGATGTGTTTAACAGGGAAATCAAGAAATGCCGGAAAGAACTGGAAAAAGTGGCAGTACACCGGGAAAGATTGTTTGAGGATTATGTGTGCCGTATTATTGATGCAGAGCAGTATGAAACATTTTCAAAGCAGGATGCGGAAACAGAAAAAGAGATCCAGAATAACATGGAGATTTTATTAAAGCATCAGGTTGGATATGAAAAAAATTTTCAAACAGAGGAAGAATGGGAAACATTGATCAATAAATACCGCAATACGAGAACGCTGACAAAGGAAATGGTCAATGCTTTTGTAGAAAAAATCGAAATACATGAAAGCGGTTCTATTACGGTACGTTTGGTGTATGATGATATGTTGGAAGAATTAAGAAAATATGCAAAAGAACGGGAGGCTGAGTTATGCCAGTAACAGAATGTATCGCTGTTTATATCAGACTTAAGATGCCGAAATTCCTCTGCGAAGAAATGCAGGAGTATTTGGGGATGCTTTACGGATTAAAGAAGAAAGACCGCATCTTTACCATCACAAAAAGCTATCTTCATCACGAGATGGACAGAGGTGCGAAAGCCGCAGGGGTAAAACGTATCCGTATCCATGATTTAAGACACAGCCACATTAGTCTGTTGATTGATATGGGATTTTCAGCAGTGGCGATTGCAGACCGAGTAGGGCATGAAAGCATTGACATCACTTATCAGTATGCTCATCTGTTCCCGTCAAAACAGAAGGAAATGGCAGATAGATTAGACGATGTAGGGAAAGGAGAGTTTGAAAATGTCAGCTAAAAACAGAGATAACAAAAATCGTTGGAGAAACATCACAGTAGGATTTCGGGTATCACCCGAAGAAAATGAACGCATCAACAAGGCAGTTGCTTTATCTGGACTGCCAAAGCAGGAATATTGCTACCGCCGCTGCCTGAATCAGGAAATTGTGGTACAGGGCAATCCGAGAGTGTATAAGGCTCTCAAAACCGAGCTTGCAGAGGTTCTCACAGAATTAAAGCGGATTGAAGCTGGAAACAGCGTGGATGAGGAACTGCTGAATGTGATTGAGCTGATTACCGTTATTCTTGGCGGTCTGAAAGGAGAGGATGAGAATGGAAAATAAAAAAGAAAAGACTGCCCTGGATGTATCTGTTGGCGCAGATACGGAGCAGCCACTTTTCAAAAACACTACCAGTAGTATATCCAAATATGAGGGAAATATCAAGAGTTTTGAGGAAATGCAGCGAGAAATGCAGCTAAGTTTAGACCCATCTTATCTCAAAACCATTTCCATGAATGAACTGTTTGATACGCAGTATGGGAGCAAGCAGCCGTTGATTGACGGTCTGCTTTATCCCGGCACTTATATCTTTGCAGGTTCGCCTAAACTGGGAAAAAGCTTCCTGATGGCACAGCTTGCCTATCATGTCAGCACAGGAACACCGCTCTGGAATTATATGACCCGGAAAGGAACGGTGCTGTACCTTGCTCTGGAAGATGATTACCGCCGCTTGCAGGAGCGTTTGTACCGGATGTTTGGAGCAGAGAGTACGGATAATCTTTACTTCTCTGTTTCTGCCGGTCAGCTTGGAAAAGGACTGGATGAACAGCTTGCAAGGTTTGTGGCAGAGCATACCGATACGAAGCTGATTATCATTGATACGCTTCAGAAAGTGCGTGAGGTTGGCGGAGATAATTACAGCTATGCCAATGATTATCAGATTATGGCGAGACTGAAAAGTTTTGCGGATGCTCACTGCCTTTGTATGCTGCTCGTACACCATACACGGAAGCAGAATGCAGACGATAAGTTTGACATGATTTCCGGAACGAGCGGACTGCTCGGAGCAGCAGACGGAGCGTTTCTTCTTCAGAAAGAAAAACGGACGGGCAATGCAGCAACGCTGGAGGTATCTGGCAGAGATCAGCAAGACCAGAAGTTATATCTTGTTCGCAATACAGAAACCCTGTTGTGGGATTTGCAAAGGGCAGAAACGGAATTGTGGAAAGAACCGCCGGAGCCTTTGCTGGACGAGATAGAGGAGTTTGTTTTGAAAGAAAATGCTTATTGGGAAGGTTCTGCAACAGAGCTGGCATCGCTGGTTAAGGTGGAAGTTCAGCCCCATGTGATTACAAGAAAATTGAATGTTCTTGCAGGAAGATTGTATGCAGAGCATGGGATTTATTTTAGAAGCGAGCGTACTCACGAGGGACGAAAGCTGAGGTTCTGGAAAGACGTGACAGACAAAGCGTGACAGTTCGTGACGGTTGTGACGGTATTTTTGACAGCGGAGCCAGTATCAAAATAACCGTCACTGCTGTCACATACCGTCACGGAAAGGATGGATGGAATGAAAAATGTGCAAATATCACAGGAATTATTCATGCAGTTACTTCGGTTTCATTTAATGGAGGATGTAGACTGCGAGACAGAAATCAAGCGGGAGTTGGAGAAGAAACTGGACAAGATGGTAATGCGTGACCTGTATGGAAAGTTCAAAACTGCTCCGACAGAGGAAGAACGGGAGCAGGCGAGAAAAGAATATCTGGACAGGCGAGGAGTACCGGAGAGTTTTCGATGGTAATTCTTCTTTGATGGTAAGAACAGGAGCGTGGCACGCCCCTGTATATAGCAGACAAGGAAAAGCTGGAAAGGAGAACCACACAATGAGAGAAGGAAGATTAGGTTACAACTGTGAAAATGGCAGATAGGGATTATTGTCAATGGACTTATGGGTAGATACAGGCTTTCACTGCAGAGAGTGCATGGAAGTTCTGGTAGATGATAAATGGATAAAGACCAGAATGGAGATGAATCCTGCAATGGAATGGTATCTGGTGGGAACACCGTATTGCGGAGATCTGGGGTATGTCCGGGCGAGAATACCGGAGTGATCCAGAATGAAAAACAGCCCGGATACGAGCATATAAAATGGGCGGATACGCCCAAGATGAAAAGCATAAGCCAGGCAGCTACGACTGACAAAAACACTTACTAAAGCCCTCGGCGTTTGAGAGCGAAATACACTCATCGCACAAATCTGACGATTTATGCTCAGCGTATTTCGCCCTGCCGGGAGCTATCCCGCCAATAGGCGGATAAGTTCGTAAACAGGTGCCTATGCACCTACTCACAGCAAAGCAGGCGAGAGCCGGAAAGGAGAATGCTTATAGGCAGACATTCATTTATCAGACAAAGCAAGCTGTCTGATGTGGCAGGGAGAATTGATTATATTTCCAATCCGAAACGACAGGAGCATTTGTATGCGACCTATCAGACAGAAGGAGCAACGCAGGAGTTCTGGAAGAATCTTGCGAGAGAGAATCAGTTGGATTTTAAGGCAAGCGGAACGATTGGAAAATGTATTGAAGGGCGTGAATTTATCATTGCACTTCCGGAGCGTTTTGTAGAGTACGAGCCTGATGATATGGTCAGACTTTTTACAGACAGCTTTCATAAAAGATACGGTGTGGAATGCAGTGCAGCACTTCATCACAATAAGAAAATGACCAATTACCATATTCATTTGGTATTCAGTGAACGGAAAATGCTGGAACATCCAGAAGTGAAAATTGCTACCAGAAATATGTTTTATGATGAACAGGGCAAGCACAGACGGACGAAAAAAGAAATTTTAGATGAGCAGGGAAATATCCGGGCAGGGTGCAGCATTATCCCCAAGGGAGAAGTCTACGAAAGCCATATCTTTACGAAGAAAGAGGAATGGTTTAAGAGTAAGGTATTTACGAGAGAAGTCAAAGAAATGTTCACAGAAATCATCAACTGCCATGTGAAAGAAGAATCCGAAAAGCTGTCCGTCTTTCAGCAGGGCGGTGTATATCTGGCAACGAAGAAAATCGGGAAGAACAACCCGAAAGAAGCAGAAATCCGAGCTGACAATGTAGCAAGGCAGGAATGGAACCGGACAGTGGATGTGGCATTGGTGGAAGGTGTCCCGGAGGAAGATATTCTGAAAGTCAAGCAGGAAGAAATCACAGCCAAGACGGTACAATCTATAAGAGTACATGGCTGGCTGCCAGATATGTTCCGACAGATTATCCGTGGGGCGAAAGACCTTTTGCAGGAAATGATTTTCAAATTTAAGCTGCCGCCGAAGCCAGTACCGAAGATTGATTTGCAGGAATGGAACGATATGTGGATATTGATGGATAAGCTTCAGAAGCAATCACAGGAAATGAAACAGGCACAGCAGGAGATTTCTTCCCTGAAAAAACAGCTTTCCGAAACAAAGGGATTTTTTAAAGGAAAAGAACGGAAGTCCTTAGAAAGTAAAATTGAACAGGCGGAGAAGCAGGAAAAGCGGATATACACGGATATGGAGCAGAATGTAAAACAGGCAGGTTATTCAGATGTTCAGTCCTTTACAAAGACATATTACAAATCGGAGGAGATGGTCAGGGAATATAACAAGGAGATGCGGGAGTGGAAGAACCAGACAGCACAGAAGATGGAAAAAACATCAGAACCGCCGACAAAGGCAAGTGTGCTGAAAAAACTGCACAGCTATCAGCAGGAAGGCAGACAGCAGATGAAGCGAACAAAGAAGAAATCCAGAGTTATGGAGAGATAAGAAAGGTGGAATAGATTATGAAGAAAACAATTTTTGAAGAAATGGGCGGCACTTATATCAGGCAAGGGGATTATTTCATACCCTGCCTTATCTTGCCGGAGGAGAAAGAAACGAGATTTGTTGGTGTATGGGGAAAAAGACATTTGCGATATTTGAAGGAATATCGCAGGAATGTATATCTGGATCTGCTTATGAATGGCAGACTGAACAGCTATCTGGCTGATATAGAGGAACAGGCACAGGAACGCTTTGAAAGGATTATGGAGCAGATGAAGCAGGCACAGGGAATTACGGAGCAGTTGAAGGCGGACAATGCCTGGGAATGGGTTGGAAGAATGAATAACATACAGGCATGTGCGAGGGAGATAGTGGATAAAGAGATTATTTACCAGTAAAAACATAATGGAGGGCAAGTCAGGAAATGGCTTGCTCTCTGCTTTACAATAATACTGTTTGATGTATAATTAAGAACAACAGGATAAGTTGAAAGTTATGGAGGTGAAAAATGTATTTCACAGACGAAAAAGACTATATTATGCGAATGATAAAAGAAATGGTAAGAGTATTATTTTCTTTAATGTTTGGGAAAAAGTATGTTTCTGTTGAACTTGAAAAAGAAAATAAATATGAAGTATCAGGGAAAAATTTGAAAGATTTTCTTGATATGATTGATTCTGGGGAAATTAACGAAGCAGAGAATATACTTTTAGATAGCATTGATTATACAGACAGAAATGAGGTAATGGCAGCAGCTCTTTTCTACCAATACCTTAGTGAGAAGGATAGTGAGTTTTTGAAAAATAATAATTATACAAAAGAAGAAGTGATGTCTGGTTTTAAGCAATTACTTATGCAGTCAGGATATACTGATTTGCTATGTTTGGTCAAAGCTGAAGAGTAATGTAGAAAATTCAAAGAGATAAGAGTGATTGGCTGAAAGGAGAAATTGTATTATATGTTCTATATTGTTTTTGACTTTATGATGGCAGTGATTATGTTTTTGTTTGGAATGTGGTTTTATAAATCAGAAGGAAAAGCTGCTAAATTCTTGTCGGGTTATAATATGAAATCAGCGGATGAACGAAAGAAATACGATGAGAATGCTATGTGTAAGGCATATGGAAAAAGAATGATGTTTATGTCAGTTCCTTTTATTATTGGAATAATCATAGATATCCAATATCAAGGAATAGGCTGTTGGATCGCATGGGGGATATGGCTTATTATGTTTGTTTTGTTGCTTATTGATAGACATAAAAGAGAACGTTAAATTCCAGTTGCGAAAATTGATGTGATGGTTACATATGGCGAGAAATTGAAAAGAAAAATTAGAAATTTATTTTGAAAAAGGGTATCCGTAATGTAGAAGGGGAGAAAACCAAGATTGAAAAACATGAAAATAGATGCTAATGGAACAGAAATCAGAGTGATGGGCGATGTTGTTAATGAAGATGCTTACATTTCACTCACTGATATTGCAAAATATAAAAATCCAGACAATGCTTTTATTGTGGTAGCAAACTGGATGCGCAATCATTCTACGATTTCATTTTTGGGCTTGTGGGAACAAATTCACAATCCCAATTTTAAACCTATCGAATTCGATAGGTTTAAAGCAGAATCTGGAGATAATGCTTTTACATTGACACCACAGCAGTGGATAAAAGCAACGGATGCAATCGGTATCGTATCAAAATCGGGACGATATGGCGGTACTTATGCTCATACGGATATAGCGTTTGAGTTTGCTTCATGGATTTCTCCGGAATTTAAGCTTTATATCATCAAAGATTATCAGAGACTAAAGAAAGACGAAGCAGATCGGTTAGCGATTGGGTGGGATGTAAAGAGAGAACTTTCAAAAATAAACTATCGTATCCACACAGATGCAGTAAAAGAATTTTTGATAACGCCCACATTATCTCCGCAGGAAATGGCATATACATACGCTTCAGAAGCAGATATTCTAAATATGGCTTTGTTTGGAAAAACAGCAGCACAATGGAGAAATGAAAAAGGAATAAAAGGAAAAACTCCTAATATCAGAGATTTTGCTTCAGCAGAAGAATTGGTTGTGCTTATCAATCTGGAAGATACAAACGCAGACCTGATAAGACAGAATGTGCCAAAAATTGAGCGATTAAAAATATTACGGGAAAAGGCATACAGACAATTAGAACTTTTGAAGAAGAATCAAGATACGATTGAAGCACTGAAGAAAAATCTTATTGAAGATACAGAAACAAACAGTTGATTTTCTAAGCAAAGTTGCTTATAATCTGTATCGGAACATATTGCTATTATCCACAGTTGCTTAGGCGATGTTATCAACAGCGATAACGAAATGATAACATTAGCTTATATAGGCAGGATAATATGGAAAAATCAAAGAATCAAAAGAAAGACAAATAAGATAGCAAATAATCTCTAAACAAAATTGATTAGTAGTTGTCGAGTTTGAATAAAAAGGTAAATCCCTACAAAGCCTGTGTTTATGGGCTTTGTAGGGATTTTTTAGATGGCGTTGGGTACGATTTGGGTACAATTTTTATACATTTTCGGTTTCGATATCATCAAAGAGTTGTAGTTGGTTCTTTATGTAATTTATGTTTATGTTATGAATAATAACGGACATACATATTTCATATGCGACTTCTGAGGCAATGTCGTAGAGTTGAGTAAGTCTATTTTCATATTGATAACTATAAAATGGGTTGTCCAAAATAGGATTATTATAAAGTAAAATTTCATATATATCTTTGTAATGTAAATAATGTTCTTTTTCATGTAATTTTTGCATATCATTACTAATATTTTTAAGTTGAATTTCTATTGTGGAAATAGCTTGGTATTCGTCAGAAGATAGAAATGGTATTGCAAAGTTTAATGAACGTTGACATTCTGTGATCCGCTCATCAATGTATTCATTATCATGCCTCTTTTCAAATATCTCAATAGGGTCATCAGAGTTTATCCAGTATCTTAAATTTAGTAGCATGTCATATAAAATTTGGCGTTTCATCATATTAGAAATAACTGCGTTTTGTTTTTCATGAGATCTGTAAATCAGTAAAGCAGCTAATGAAGAACCGATCATTCCTGTCCCCAATGCTATAAGAAAATCATTTAGCACTTTATTAGTGAGAATAAAAGATATACTTTGAAAATATTTAATAATAGGCAATTCCGCATATAAAAAAAGAATTAGCTCACAAAAAATAACGATTATATAAATTTAATATCTTTGCAACCATTTTATCAATTTGCAATAATATGATCTGAATTTACAGAAAAATTTTCCTCCCGTCAATAATATTGAATGTTATTTTTCATTTACAAGTTTGCCTGTCATATGTTCGATTTTTATGACAAACAGCTGTGCCCGTGTTGCAGAACGCACCATCTCTTTTTCAATCTCCTCTGTGGTTGGATAATACTTTGCCGCCAGCTTTCTCAACCGATCCTCAAAGATGTTTTTTTCTGTCACCGGCTTCACTTTTCCGAACACAACAACGCTTGTTGGATTCCATTCCCAATGCCCTTCGTTTTTGAATCCCTGATTCCAGACAGTCAGACAAATTTTATCGCATCGGTTCATTGCATCAACCTTATGTCCTTCTTTTGCTCCGTGAAAATAAATGTTGTTGTCTGTTTCATCATAATAGAAATTGATCGGGATTGTATATGGGTATCCATCATCACCAATCACCGAAAATGCGGCCCGCTTTTCCTCTTTCAGTACCTTTTTACATTCTTCTGTTGTAGTCTGCTGCTTAAATCTTCTCATTTCTCTGAACATATTGATCTCTCCTTACTTTATTATACTGCACTGTTAACTTCCAATTAGGCATTTCTATCGACAAGATACAATAATTTCCAAAACATTCATCTGTGTGCTCATCCTAAGTTCTGGCTTAATAATCCAAAATATATTTTTAAAATATTACTGGTTTCGGATTGGCTTGTAAGTTTCTTTCTATATTGTACTTTTGCATTCCGGTATTCTTGGAATATTCCGTCTACTAAAGTAAAATTGCTCTCCCTGCTAAAAATGGATATCTTCATAAATTTATTAAATGTAGAATCCAGGTGTTTTTCGCAGTAAAAACAGGGCATGATAAAATCATCATCAATCTGCGGTTCTTCCGTAAATCCATACAATGGTTTCCATGATTTTTCGTATTCTTTCTGACAGAGTACCCATCCATAAAAGTCATCTCGCTGAAATCTATATTCGCATACGCCATCTGACTGCAATGTGTCATATACAAGTTCGATTGGCATCCGTGGAGATTCACTCCTGATTCCTACATCGGTGAGATATCGTCTATTTCCAATCTGAACGACCAAAACCCTGTGCCTTCGCATCTGTACAATTCCTGGTTCATCCATAAATCTTGCAGAATATTGCACCATGCGAAATCCAATGCTTTCAAGTAGTTCTTTATAGAGTCCTTGAAGTTCAAAACAAAATCCACCTCGCTTTCTTACTATGATTTTCTGAAACAAATTCTCTACTTTTAAAGACAGTGGAATGCCAGCCAGTATGTCAAGATTTTCGTATGGAATCTGGGTGATATGTGCCCATTGAAGTCCGGACAGCGTTTCCAAAGTTGTATCAACCGCCTGACAATATCCAATTCGCTCAAAATATTGTTTTATTTGTACATCTTCCAACATAACAAAATTCACCTCATTTCCTGTTTCCCTTGCTTTTTACAAACATTTTGATTATAGTATCATTAAATTGGTTCTTTTTATAGTTCCGATTTTAACTTATTTCATAGAACCGATTAAGAGGGGATTTTGATAAATGTTTATTCTTAATAGAAAATCAGATATTTCTTTATATGAGCAATTATACGAACAATTAAAGCAACAAATTCTTTCTGGGAATATGGTTGCCGGTCAACGGCTGCCTGCTACCCGTGAGCTTGCCACAGAATATCAAATAAGCAGAAATACGGTAATCAATGCATATTATCAGTTAGAAATAGAGGGGTATATCAAACCGGTCACCGGTTCAGGGTATTATGTGGAGCATCTTCCACCAGCCAAAGTGTCTATCCAGAAACCAACTTTCGTTCCCCATGATTCAGAATCGACCGATATGACCTATGACTATATATTTTCCTATGGCGACTTGGATTATAATTGCTACAATTCCAAGGCCTGGAGAAAATGTATGCTGGATGCCTACGACACACTTTCTTTAAAAGAGAATGCAGCCTATGAGGAACCTCAAGGCATTTTTAATCTGCGTTGTATTCTCGGCAGTTATCTATATCTGTCTCGTGGAGTAAGATGTTCAGCAGAACAGATTATATTTACAAGTGGTCATCAACAATCCTTGAACATTATAGCAAATCTGTTTTCTTATACTGATTGGAATTTTGCTATGGAGGATCCCGGCTACAACGGAACTAGGAATACAATGAAGCAGAATCATTTTCATATAACACCTGTACCTGTAGAAAATGATGGAATTTCAATCAAGGAGGTTCAGAAGCTTTTTCAAACTTTACTTTATGTTACGCCATCACACCAATTTCCTATGGGCAGTGTTTTATCGATTACGAAACGGCTGCAGCTATTAGAATGGGCAGAAAAGAATAATGGATATATCATAGAAGACGATTATGACAGTGAACTACGCTATCATAATCGTCCAATTCCATCCTTGCAGTCCATTGATTCCGGCAATCGAACGATTTACCTTGGAACCTTTTCAAAATCACTCTCTCCTGATTTGAGAATCGCTTATATCGTACTCCCAATGCCCTTGTTGGCTTCCTATCGAGAAAAATATTTATATGCAAACTGCACTGTTCCCACATTGTTCCAACTAACGCTTGCAAAATACATGGAAAGTGGAGAATATCAGCGTCACCTAAATGCTATGCGAACTCATTATAGAAAAAAGCATGACTATATAAGGAAATATGTCGCAGATTATCTCTCAGACCAAGCTACTCTTCTTGGTGAAGATTCTGGATTGCATTTTGTTCTTTCTATACAAACTAAAAGTAACCAGACAGAATTGATAGACGCATTTGCTCGAAATAAAATTCAAATTTATCCTACGGAACCTTTTTGGATCAATAAAGCTCTTTGTCCATCTAATCAGCTTTTACTTGGTTTTAGTGCAATACCGATGAAGCAGCTTCCAGATGCAATGGAATGTTTGTCGGAAGTAATCTATACCCAACACAAGTAAAAATGCACTGAGAAGTGTGAGTAGTCATTATATGTTCAGAAAGCAAGACTGTATGGCATATACATATGCTTCGGAAGGCTTGCTTTTTATCTTTACAGAGAATTTGTTTAATGTATAATTATAGATAAAGATTATAGGAATAAAAGGTATTTGAAGAATTCGTGTATTTTACAAGTGCTACTATACTAATAAAATTTGAGGGAGGCTACATTATGGCTAAATGTGATGTGTGTGGAAAGATGTCGTTAGTACTGGAAAACTTGGAGATGTGTTAATTTGTAAAGTGTGTTTATCTGAAATAATAGAATGGTGAATAAAAAGTCTAGATAATTAGGAGGAAATGACTTGAAAATATTACGTATAAGTAATATAATCAAAAAATCAGAATATTTATATGAATAAGAAACAGGTATTAGCGGAACTAATTAAAAATTTGGAAAAATATTTGGAAAAGGGATATGTTTTTCATCCCAAGTTTATGGAGGAGTTTCAAGCATTACTTAAAAATGCCACGGGTAATGAAAAAGAAATTTTCGCATTACTAGTAAAACAATTAGATTTTTTAAAGGAACTAGGAACAAATGTATATAAAGCAGATAGTAATGAAATAATAAAGTATCAAGATAGAGATTATTATTCATTGCATTTATCGGGAAAAAATTTTAACCTTAGATTATTGATGGCATTTGACGAAAAAGATACACCTAAATTTTTAGTAGCGTTCTATGAACGCGCTGGAAAGAAAAAAACAGATTATACCCAATATAAGAAGGTTCTAGACAGTAGATTTGAGGAAATCTAGAAAAGGAGGATTTATAGTATGGAGAAAAAAGTTAAGGAAAATAGTGCTTCATTAGCAGATTTATTAGCTATGTTTGAGGATGATATTTCAATTGCTGATATTAATGCATCAAGATATTTGGGTAAGATTTCCGCATCTATTGTTAAGCGTAGAATAGAATTGAAAATGTCGCAGAAAGATTTTGCGGGATATCTTGGAGTTAGTCAGGGGATGATATCAAGATGGGAAGGCGGAGATTATAATTTCTCAATTAAGGCACTTTCAGAAATTGCAGAGAAATTAGAGTTAGAATTATATATTAATTTGAAACCTCCAGTTAAGAAATCGAAGGAATGCTATATAGAACAGAAGACGGAATATATATTTGCCAAGGATGATGATAAAAGATATAGTAAAAGTAATATTATTCAATTTAATTCTAAAAGAAACCATCTAGATAATAAAATAAAGATGATGCGTAATTTTGAGTTACAAGAAATGTAAAGAGAGGTAAATAAGATGTTACAATATGTAAACGGATTTTCATGTGCTATGGATTCAGAAAAAGATGAGATGATAATTAAATTGTTACAACGCAGTCCTGATTTTACTGATGATAATGATGGTGTAATAATGGATGAAGTGGCAACAATTGTTATGGGAAAGGTGACAGCACAACGTTTATTAGAAGGATTAAGAGAAATGCTAGAAGATGAGGACGTCTAATATTTATTAAGAAGCATGATCTATGTATACTGAAATCTGTTTCTGAAAATAGGTATAAGGTAATCTCAGAGATATTGAGGTAAGGAGAAATAGATATTCCTTTTGACGTAGCGAATATGCGTACAATATCTTATGAAACAACATTGAGTGGAGCCGATGCTGCAAAAAAGGAAATTGAAGCAGCTTTAAAATCAATAGAAGATGGTAATTCTGTACATAATCCAGTGAGTGAAGTTAGTACATTATTAAATATTTCTGCAAATAGTACGGAAGAAAATGCGGAGGTTTTATCAACTCTTTTATTAGAAGTACAACAGATTCCAGAAAACTTAAAGGTGCTTGAGAGTAATATAGAAGCTCGATTTTCTCAAATGCTTTCTGCATTTATAGAAACAATTAAAAGTGAACACACTAATGAACCGATAAAACCAGAAGATAAATTATTAGAGATGTTTATGAATAACTTAATGAGTAATCCACAAAAGGGCATTCAAAGTTTTGATGCATTAATGAAATTACAAGAGAAAATTGACAGTTCTCAAAAAAATCAAAAATAGCCTAAGTCATAATGGACTTGATATGACTCTATTTTGACTCTAAAAATTCACATCGAGGAAATTAGTGAAAGATAATATTGATAATATGATGAAGAAAAGGTGCAAAAGTGTACTGAAAATCATATAGATTAACTTATCCGCACCCGAGTTTGAATAATAAAAATTTTCTGGAATCCCTTATAAACAGGGCATTTCAGGGCAGATAAAGTTCTATTTGATAACAAAATGATAACACGAGAGATTTTGGCATTATTTATCCGGAATCTTGTGGTTATCAGGTAATATGTGTGAAACCAACAAAAAGGTCTTACTGAATTGAGTGAAATCAATTTGGTAAGGCCTTTTTTCGTTGGTTTTTATTTGTAGTTTTTAGGATAATTATACCGCCACTGGTCATATTCTTCCTGAGTGATTTCTCCGGATTTTAGCTTTTCAGCTTGTTCCTGCCATGCATGGAACATATCAAACATAGAAAGGTAGGTGGTTCTTTTGGATTTGTCCAGCCGGAGACAGAGTTCTCCGTCAATCTCACCAATATGAAGTCCGTAAAGGTTTTCTAATGCAAATAAAGTATGCATAAGTCCCACATAGCTGTCGATATCCGGGACAGCCAGTGCATGCGGAGAGACCTCAAAAATATCAGCCAGTGCATTCAGATAGTTCTCTTTTGGACTACGGGCACCTCAGCAGAGAACGAAGGATTGGCTTTACAAATCATAGAATCCAGAGAAGACGTACAGCTTTTGAAGGAAAGTAAAGAACAGGCGCTTAGAGATAAAAAAGCCGCAGAAAAGCGTGCAGAAACAGCAGAAAAACAATTAAAAAGCCTGGAAGAACGCAGGGAATAGTTACAGCCGATTATGGATAATGTGAGTAAGGAAATAAAAGAATATGGAACAGTTAAAATGTTGTTATCGGAAGCTGACACGTTGGAACGGGCAGCGACCTATCGGGACAAAAAAATCAAACCGCTGTTTCTTCAGATAAAAAATAAGGTTGGGGCAATGGATGCACAGGTTAAAGAACTTACAAAAGAGGTGGAAAATTGGAAGAGAAAATATCAAAAGCTGAAACAAAAATATAGCGGTATTCAGAAGGAGTTGGATGATATGCGTAAAGAAAATCATAAATTATCAGAAGAAAAGAATATAATGCAAGGTGTTTCTGATAGGTATGACCGTGTTGTGCGTGTTCTGGGAATAGAGACGGTAGATGCGGCAGTACAGCAGGATATTTGCAACGAGAAAGCTCTGGAAGAAAAGTAGCGGATGGAACAAATGCCGAAGGGAAGTATTCATGAAAGATTAGCCTGGGGAATAAAAAAGAGTGAGATGGAGAATCAGCAGCGTAAGAAAAATAAATCAAAAAATAGAGAAATGGAGAGATAAAATCATGGAAAAACACGTTTATGATGAAAAGAACGGATTAAGCTATACTCTGTGTGGAGATTATTATTTGCCGGATCTGGTATTGAATGAAGAAGAACCGACATATGGAAAATATGGAATGTTACGGAAACAGTTTTTGAAAGAGTATAGACCAATACGGTAGCAAAACTTGTTATTATCTGGCAAGCTGACAGCACATCTGAATCAGATTGACCAGGAAGTAACAGAGCAGGTCGAAGTGTTAATGAAACAGATGGCAGAAAAACAGGGCGTGAACGAAAACTTAAAGAGGCAGGATCAGATGAAGTGGGAAAACGTCCTTATCAAAATATATTAAAGGTTATTATCAGTGCGGGTGTTACAGCGATGATTTGCTTCTTAATTGGAGTACTGATGCACTTATTCTTGAATTAATTAAATTTAAGGATATTTTGATTTGTAGAATTATAAAATAGAGCATTTTTCTCGCAGATTTTAACCGGTAGTTAAGAAATCGAAGCCATAATTAAACGAAGGCTCAATTGTAAACACATATTAGAAATACTATAATGAGAATATAAACAGGAGGTAGGAACAATGCAAATTGGTGAGAAGATAAAAAACTATCGGAAAACTGCGGGATTAACACAAGAACAGGTGGCGGATTATTTGGACGTTTCTACTCCTGCGGTAAATAAATGGGAAAAAGGAAACACATATCCAGATATATCATTACTTCCGGCAATTGCTCGATTATTAAAAATTGATATGAATGAACTATTTTCATTTCGTGAAGAATTGACAGAAAAAGAGATTGGACAATTTGTGAATGAGCTTTCGGAAGTTTCATTGGATAGCTTTATAAAAGCTTTTGAGATGGGAAAAAATAAAATAAAGGAATATCCTCATTGTGATTCGTTGATTTATTCAATTGCTACTGTTTTAAATGCGGCGTTAACTTTATCCGATGTCGATGATGAGAAAAAGTTGGAATGCAATAATGTGATTGTTGAATGGCTGGAACGAACTGCTGAAAGTCCGAATGAAAAGATAAGGATTTCCAGTATTTTTATGCTTGCAGCGAAATATATACAAATGGAAAAATATAAAGAAGCAAATATTTTTTTGGATAAAATTCCAGATACTGTGATAGATGCCACAATTATGAAAACGAAGGTACTAGCACACCAGGAAGGGACAGATATTGCAGCGTTCTTTTTAGAGGGAAAACTGATGCAGACAGTTACGAATATACAAAACTATCTGTATAAGTTGATAGAAATGGAAGAAGAAACCGGAAATCATTGTAAAGCAGAGGAGATTGCCGAAATCACAGAACATATGGTATCGTTATTTGGTCTGTGGGATTACGGTAAAGTAGTACCATATCTATTGATTGCCGTGTATCGAAAGGATGTAGAAAAATGTATTCAGTTGATAAAAGAAGTGCTGATGGAGTCGCAGAAGCCATGGAAGATGGTGGAATCACCTTTATATTACAGATATGTGGATACAGTACAGGGAAAGTCTTTTTCAGGCGTTGGAAATAATTTTGTTCGTGCATTAGCTACAGAAATTGAAAATAAAGAAGAGTATGAATTTTTGAAAGGAAATAAAGAACTGGAGGCGATTTTTTCTCAATATTTGAAATAGATTGCGATAAAAATATATAGAAATGATAAAATAAAAGCTGTAAAAATCTACGTTGAATTTTACAGCTTTTTGTGTATAATAGAAGTAGCAGAAACAATTTAAAATCAAAGGAAGGAGCTGAAAGAATATGGCAAATATTTTACCAGTATCTGATTTGAGAAATTATAATGAAGTCCTGAAGAACTGTCATAAAGGAGAACCAGTATATCTGACTAAGAATGGCAGAGGACGTTTCGTTGTCATGGATATTGAAGATTATGAGCGTGACCGGGCAGAGAAAAAGCTTTTGATGAAGCTGCAGGAAGCTGAAGAAGCAGTGAAAGACGGAGAAGGCTGGCTGGATTTGGATGAATTAAAAGCACTTGTGGGGGAATAAGATGTTAAAACTGCGGATCAATCCGATTGTTGCAAAGGATTTGAAAAACATCCGGGATTATATTGCTGAAGATAACGAAGAATATGCAGTAAAGACCATAAAGGAAATGTACGGTAAATTTGAAAACCTTCAGATGTTTCCTGGAATGGGGTCAGATCTCTCCAAACGGGTCAGCTTTCGGACAGATTATAAATATGCGATATGGGAAGATTATGTGATTATCTACAAGGTCGGTAACGAATATGTAGAGATTTATCGTGTAGTTAACCGATATCAGGATATCACGAGAATCTTTGATTGATAACAGAGATGTGATAACAAATTGATAACACCGTTCAGTACAGTCTGTGGACTTTGGACAGTGGAACACATATAAAACCAGATAGAACCATAATACCTATACAAAAGTGTATAGTGATAAGATTTTATTTGCGAGTTTGAGTAGTAGCCACAAGTCTGGGAAGCCTTATAAACAGGGCGTTCCCGGACTTTTTCTTTTGCTCTGCTACTAATTTGCTACTAATAGCAACTACTCTTTATTTATCGTTTTCAGTTGGTTGTCATTAACTTTAATAGCAAGAAACCCTGATGACTGCGGGATTTCTTCTATATGATCTTTCTTTGTGGCATCTGGATGATTTTCCTTGATGCGGTATTTGGTGGTACTAACGCAGGCTCAAACTGAGGTCGGGCGGTTACATCTGAGCCGTTGTCCTGAGCCTGAGATACTTCACAGGTGATACCTGCTGCTTCAAGCAGAGGGTTATCAGAGGGTGGTTCAGGTGTTGGCGAATCTGTCGCCTGCAATGATTCCTGACTATGCACAAGCTCCTGCTGTTTATGTGGAAACAGATGGGAGTATGCGTTAAGTGTTGTGGATACCTTTTCATGTCCGAGCCTGTCTGCTAACATCAAGGCATCGCAGCCCTGATTAATAAGTAAGCTGGCGTGCGAATGCCTGATATCGTGGATTCGTATTTTCTTTATACCTGTGTTTTTGCAACCTCTTATCATCTCGTGTGCGAGATATGATTTTGTTACCGGGAATAGCCTTTCATCTGCGCCAAGCATATACCTTGACTGGATATAGTCGGATAGCTCTTGGCAGAGAAAATCCGGAATTGGAATCTTTCGCTTGCTTTTTCTTGTCTTAAGTGATGTAAATACATCTTTTTCGCCTATCCGCTGATATGTTCTGTTGATGGATATTAGCTTGTTATCAAGGTCAATCTCAGCAGGTGAGAGAGCAAGCAATTCACCTTCTCGCATACCAGTCCAGTACAGGACTTCAAAGCATATATACGATAGTGGCTTGTCTTTTACGCCCTCACGGAAAGCAATATATTCATTATAAGTCCAGTAATCCATTTCCTCAGCTTTCGCTTTTCCAATGGTGCCTGCCTTGCCGCAGGGATTGGTGTTGAGATCATAGAATCGCTTGGCGTAATTGATGATGCTGTTAAGCTCCGTGTTAATCTTTTTCAGATAGGTCTGGGAGTAATTATTTGGCGAACTCATAAGCTTCGTACATCAGAGGCTTTGATTTCATTTATCGGCTTGTTACCGAAGAACGGAAGAATATGCGTCTGTAGTACCGTCTTTTTTGTAAGAAGAGTTGACTGCTTAAGTCAGTCTTGCAGCCATATCTTCCATATAAATTTTATAAAGGTTTTGAAATGTCATGTCAGGATTGGCAGACTGCTGTTCCAGAAAGTCCCTTTCAAATTCTAAAGCTTCCTTTTTGGTGGCGAAGCCTCTTTTCCACTTCTGTTTTTTGATTTCCTGCCAGTTCGTATAATAGAACTTGGCGAACCATTTGCCAGTTTTTTCATCTTTGTAAGCTGGCATAAATATCATCTCCTTTTTGTAAAATTGTTGTGCAATCATCAAAAGGCTATGATATAATCTACTTGTTTAGGGTGATTATAAAGCCTTCGGGTCAATCATTTACATAGCTTCGGTTATTCCTTTTGCGAGAAGGAGTGTGCCGGAGCTTTTTCTTTACTAAAGGTGTAAGCCTGCAATTATTCAATTTTTGAATCGGCTTCATTATCCAGTCTGGAATCCTTATAATATGCTAACATATCTGATTTCCATGAATCAAACTTTTCTTTTGAAAGCTTTCCTGTCTGAAGCATATTCTTCTTTGTTATCCAGTTTTCCATAAAGAGACAGAAGTCTGCATCATATTTCCCATCGCTTTTGCCATTAACCTTAATCCCGGCAGTCCATTCAGGATTTTCAGGAGGTTTGGTATTGGTAAGCTCAAATGAAAAATCAGTAAGTTCGGTTATGGAAAATAGAGCGTTGATTAAATCTGACATAGTGTGGAATTCATATGCCGGATATTCAGCGGTAGTATTATCTTTTGGAGTATTAGTAACTTTTGCAAATAAAAGCTCCTGCCATGGAACATTTAATTCATTAGCAATCTGTTTTAAAACATCTATCTTTAATAGTATTTCACCAGATTCATATTTCTGGATAGTACGTTCTGATTTCCCCAGACGCTGAGCAAACTCCTTTTGCGTGATCTTCTGTGCTCTGCGCTGCTTCTGTATTGCCTTTCCGATTTCTTCTGAAGAGGACATAGTAAGTTTAATGGAATCAGAGTAAGCCATTCGGTTCACCTTCCTTTATATGAAATAGTCCGTTGTAAAGAT
>QFCE01001280.1_pt1 | contig 31646 bp, 35 predicted proteins | sample 5346091 | NCBI WGS metagenome assembly QFCE01 (sample SAMN09062252, study PRJNA434731) | Human gut metagenome, whole genome shotgun sequencing project. | isolation source: stool timepoint A chromium assembly | host: Homo sapiens | collected 2015 | reverse complement strand
GCTTGCTCCTTACGAAGCAAAACGGAACACTTCTGAGGAACTCTCACAACTCCAAAACCATCCAATTTTCTGCAAAACAGCGCCCAAAGACGTACTGAGAAGCAGTGGAAATTATCTCTTGGGTAAGTGAGATTAGCGCTTGGAGAACTGAGGCGCACGTCTTGCGGCTTTGAGACCGTACTTTTTACGTTCTTTCATTCTGGGATCGCGGGTCAGGAAACCGGCCTGCTTCAGAATGGTGCGGTATGCGGGATCTACGCTCAACAGGGCGCGGGCAATACCATGGCGCAGGGCGCCGGCCTGACCGGAAACGCCGCCGCCGGAAACTGTGGCGGAGATGTCCACCTTGCCCACGGTGCCGGTGGCTTCCAGGGGCTGACGGACAACCATTTTCAGGGTTTCCAGACCAAAGTATTCGTCAATGTCACGGCCGTTGATAGTGATGGTGCCGTTGCCGCCCTCAAACAGGTGGACGCGGGCAACAGAGGACTTTCTTCTGCCGGTGCCGTACATATAAGGCTTTTTGCTCGTATACATTCTCGTCTACCTCCTATTAGTCGACTGCATAAGCCTCAGGCTTCTGAGCCTGCTGCTCAAAGTTTGCATCTGCATAGATGTGCAGACGGGACAGGGACGCGCGGCTCAGGGAGTTCTTGGGCAGCATGCCGCGGACCGCCACGCGCATGGCTGTCTGGGGCTGTTCCTTCATCAGGATGCGGTAGGGGGTCTCCTTCAGACCGCCCACCCAGCCGGAGTGGGTGCGGTAAAACTTCTGGGTGCCCTTTTTGCCGGTCAGCACGGCCTGAGCCGCGTTGATGATGATCACGTTGTCACCGCAGTCGGCGTGGGGAGTATATTCAGGCTTGCGCTTGCCGCGCAGCAGGTCGGCGGCCACCACAGCGGTCTTGCCCAAGGGCTTGCCGGCGGCGTCCAGAATATACCACTTGCGGACGGTTTCGCCCATTTTTGCCATATAAGTGGACATATTGATTTTCCTCCATTTATTTGAATTTCCTTTTGAAAACAATGCAAAAGCTTTCCATCAGCATGGAAAGCATGTTTATTTATACCACGCGGCGCACAGTATGTCAACAAAAAAATTGAGTTTTTTATTGTATTCTTTTTATATCTCGTGATAACTTATTTTTTCTCTTGATATCTCATTTTTGTATTTTCTTTTTGAGGGGGCGTGCCGTGGGAAATTTCGCCGGGGCAGCTCTTGTATATTTTTGATAATGTGTTACAATAACCACATATGCAATTCGGACGCTGCCTGCCGTACGGCGGCTTTCGGACGGCTTGTTCGCCGAAAACGAATGTGGCAGAGTGCTTTGCCAATTTGGTAGATGAGGGAGGGGATCTATCCATGAAAAAAGTTGCAGTGATTACAGACAGCAACAGCGGCATTACTCAGGAAGAGGCAAAAAAACTGGGGATTACAGTGCTGCCGATGCCGTTTTTTATCAATGACGAGCTGTATTATGAAGATATTACCCTGAGTCAGGAGGAATTTTACCGTTTCCTGGCACAGAATGCGGACGTCAAAACATCACAGCCGACGCCGGAGGCGGTGCTGAATTTATGGGACAAGGCCCTGGAAGCGTATGACGAGGTGGTGTATATCCCCATGTCCAGTGGTCTGAGCAGTTCTTGTGAAACGGCGAAAATGCTTTCGCAGGACTATGAAGGCCGCGTTTTTGTGGTGGACAACCAGCGCATTTCCTGGTCGATGAAGCAGTCTGTGCTGGAGGCGCTTGTGCTGGCGCAAAAAGGGTATGAAGGCCGCCAAATTCAGGAGATTCTGGAGCGGGACGGACGGCAGGCCAGCATTTATATCACGCTGGATACGCTGAAATACCTCAAGAAAGGCGGGCGCATTACACCGGCAGCGGCAACGTTTGCCACGGTGCTGAACATTAAGCCCGTGCTGCAGATCCAAGGTGACAAACTGGATGCTTTTGCGAAAGTGCGGGGCCTGAAACAAGCCAAAAAGACTATGCTGGACGCGCTGGAGAAGGATCTGACCGAGCGTTTTGCCGGACAAAGCATGTACATCCGCGGCGCATACACCTGTGCGGAGGAAGAAGGCAAAGCCTGGATTGAAGAAGTGAAGGCGCGCTTCCCGGGATATCCTGTTTATATGGATCCGCTGTCGCTGAGCGTGTCCTGCCACATCGGCCCCGGCGCAGTGGCGGTGCTTTGCTGCCGTGAGCTGCCGGAGACAGGCTGCGTGGATTATCAAGCGTTTGCGCAATAAAAGGCATACATAAAAAACAGCCGCGTTCCGCCGATAGCGGAACGCGGCTGTTTCCGGAAGGATGAAAAGAGAGGCTGTCCTGCCAGCTATGTACTATAAAAATACCCACTGCATCAACACCAGCAGCGCCAGGCCAGGCAGTCCGAGAATGCCTACGATAAGTGCGTTGACCAGGTTTACGGCAATGTGCAGTCCCAGAAGGGGGCTGAACAGGTCCAGGGCAATCAGTGCCAGAAAGCCCAGGGCGGTGTTGGCCCCCACCCGCAGCGCCAGCCGCAGCGGCGCGGAGAACAGCTTAAAAGCGATCAGCGCCAGAAAAAGCACAGCAATGGCGATAAAGAATTGTTCGGCAATGTTCAAGGTTTCGGCCCGTCCTTTCCGCCCTCATATTTCGCGGCCAGGAAGAGCGCCGATGACGGCGCTGCCGCCACGCTCCTTGACGCGCCGCAGCAAATAATTGTAGCGGCACTGCAGGGAAGAGATCTCGTATACGCAGGATTCGATCAAATCCGGGTCGCTGGTAAAGTTAAAATGATTGTAGGCAAGATCAATTTCCCGCTGCGTGCGGGAAAGGGAGCGCAGCAGTTCGTCAAGCTCCATGTCTTCTGACGTCCGTTTTTTGAAACGCACCAGTTTGTCACCCACTTTTATCCACTCCTTGTACCTTGTACCATTAACCTATGTTCAGTTTGGACAAATATGCGCCGGGATATACAAATGTTCCAAAAATTTGCAGGATGTGGTAAAATGGCAGCAGAAAGCAGCGCCGATGAAAGGAGCAAAAGGGAACGATATGAGATGGGAAGAACGCTATATGCGCCGGGCACTGGAGCTGGCGCAAGAGGCGGCGGAGTGCGGCGAAGTGCCAGTGGGCTGTGTGATCGTGCTCCACGGGGAAATCGTGGGAGAAGGGCGCAACCGGCGGGAGGAGCGGCAACGCACATCTTCCCACGCGGAAATGGAGGCCATCGAGGCGGCCAACGCCCGCCTGGGCAGCTGGCGGCTGAGTGAGGCCGAACTGTATGTCACGCTGGAGCCGTGCCCCATGTGCGCCGGTGCCATTTTAAATGCCCGCATTGGCCGGGTGTATTACGGCGCGCGGGATCGCGCCATGGGCGCGGTGGGCAGTGTGAGCAACCTTTTTATGGAGGATTATCCAAACTGTCCTGCTGTGGTGGGCGGCATCCTGGCGGAGGAGTGTGCCGCTGCCCTTCAGCGGTTTTTCAGTGAGCTGCGTACCGGGGAATAACAGGCGCTCTGCGACAGAAAGAAACTTTTTTCGAAATTTCATAATTTTGTAACAATTCATGCTTTGTTTTGTAATAATCCAAAGGTATCCTGTGTACATGAAGCAATTGAACATTCTTCTTTTCATCAAAATCTTCCATCCAAATAAAAAACGGGAACGGCAGCGCCGTCCCCGTTTTTTATTGTGCTCCGGCGAGGTGTCAGCCGGGGTGTGTAGCTTGTCGCGGTACGGAAAAGCGGGGCGCCCAAAAAGGGCAGCCCCGCAGAGGGAGTATTTCAGATGGAGCGATGCGTCGTTTGCGGGCTGGACGAAAAGAGAAGACAGAATGCACCATGCAGCTGCCACAGGGCGGCGGCCAAATATGCAAAAAAACGGGGCGAAAAAGTCACTGCGCAACAGTCGGCCAAGGCGATGAGGCACAGGGTGCCGCCTGCGAGCAATGCGAACATGGTACGCCGAAGCTTGGGCCATCCGCAGGCTGCGCTGGTGAGAAAGCAAGCGCTCAACGAAGTGGCGCACAGGGCCAGCAGCGGAGGCCAAAAATCCGGCAGAACCGGATCGGAAGCGTGGCGGCTGAACAGCACTGCCAGCCATCCGGTGGAGCAGCAGGTGATTTCTGCCAGCGCCAAGGCGGCATGTGTTGGAGAGGATGACAACAGCAGAAGGCAGAGTGCAGTCAGCAGGCAGAAAGCGACAGCCAGCAGGCGGAACGATCCGTCGGGCTGATCGAAGTACAGAAGCGCAAAGCCCCACAGCGCGATCAGCGCGGCACACAAACAAAGCAGTATCCGATGGGGAGAACTATACAGCGTATGGTGAAAGGAACGGGCATCCTGCGGCGGAGGCAGCTGTGCCAGCAACGCGGCAAGAATCAGCATTGCGGCAGTTAAAACGGCCAGCGCTGCCGCGGGAGGAAAGTCGGTTCTGGGCAGTGCCGCCGCTGTGAACCCAAGACGCAGCTGCGCTGCCCGTAAAAAAAAGCCGCAAACGCCCAGGATAGGAAAAAGCGCATAGAGTATGCGCCATTTGGTTTGGTGTGCCATAAGAACGCTCCTGTACAACCCGGCGCAGCAGCGCCTGCTGTCAATGTATCGAAATAAAGTAATAATAAGTATAGCATGGCATCTACAGATTTGCAATGTGCCTGCTGGAGCATTTCTGCAAGAAGTAGAGAAAAGGGACCGCCCGCCGGGCAGTCCCTTGTATTTTTATAAAGGTCAGGTCAGTGCGTCCTGCTGGGTTGTCCATTCGATGAAACTGCGCACCAGTTCCAACTGCTGGGGCGACAAAGTGCGCAGCTGTTCGGCCACGCTGCGCCATTCGTCCTTCTCTGGGCGGGCAGCGCCCACCAGAAACTCATCTGGTGTGGTATCCAATGCGGCAGCCAGACGCATAATCGTTTCAAGTGAGGGAACGGACGTGGCACGTTCAATATTGGATAAATACTGGTTGGTAATATCGCATAACTCTGCGACTTTTGCTTGGGTCAACCGGAGCTTTTTTCTGCGCCGGGCGATTCGCCGCCCGATCATGTGATAATCCAGAGCCAAATGACGCCACCCTTCCAATGTTCTGTTGCTTTATGATAGCCACATAAGGTGCAAAATGGAAATGGTCTATAAATTTATTTATAAACTTGTAATTATATATTTTGTAATTTATAATTAAAAATATGAATTTATTTTATGTGTCTGTACGGAAAATGAGTAGCAATGCGGCCAGGGGAGCGGACAATTATGAAGCGCAGCAATTATATTGGTATTGCGGGGAGTGCGGCGGCGCTGCTGGGGATATTCCTTCCCTATCTGCCCGGCGTTTCTTTTTTTCGCTCGTTGGAAGGGCTTCCGGCACAAGTTTTTGCGCCGCTTCTGGCCTTTTTCCTGGTGTTGGCCGCTGTGCTGTATGCGCTGGGGCGGGAGGTGTTGCCGCGGGTAATCATTTTGTGTCTGTTTTTTATGGTGCTGGTATTTCCAGTTTATGCGGCCATGAAGTGCGGATTGCTTTCGGTCCTGTACCTGCTGCGCATCGGCGCGTGGCTGCTCCATCTGGGACTGGCGGTTCTGGTGGCAGAGATCTTTCTTCCCATAGATTGGCTGGCAAAAAGCCGAGGGAATGTCCTTGACAATTCGCCTGTCCGGTGATATAGTGTCTTCGTTAAAATGGCTTTGACGGAGAAAACAGTCGCCAGTTCGGCGCGCAGAGAGGGGTGCAGTTGCTGTGAGCGCCCTGCGCAGGAAGGCGGATCCGAACCACTCCCGAGCTGTCCGCCGAACACAGCGTCACTTGGAAGAGCTGTCAGTAGACCGGAACGGGTCCTCCCGTTACAGAGGTCACGAGCGACGAAACTGTCTTTTATGTGTTTCGTAAGCAGGGTGGAACCGTGGAGCGCTTTTGGTATGCCCCACCCCTGAAATGTTGTCAGGGGTGGGGTGTTTTGTTGCCCTTCCCCGCAAACATAGTGAGGAGGAACTTTTATGAGCGAAGAAAATAAGCAGTACACTTTTGAAAACGAGCAGTATCGCAAAACCTATTGGCACACCTGTTCTCACGTGCTGGCGCAGGCGGTCAAGCGCTTGTGGCCCAGCACCAAGCTGGCCATCGGTCCAGCGATTGAAAACGGATTTTATTACGATCTGGACAGCGAGGAAACATTTACTCCGGAGGACCTTTCCAAGATTGAGGCGGAAATGCGCAAGATCTGCAAGGAAAAGCTGAAGCTGGAGCGTTTTGAACTGCCGCGCACGGAGGCGTTAGCATTGATGAAAGACGAGCCCTATAAAGTGGAGCTGATCAACGATTTGCCCGAAGATGCAGTGATTTCTTTTTATCAGCAGGGTGATTTTACGGATCTGTGCGCTGGCCCCCACCTGGACTCCACCGGCCGCATCAAGGGCAATGGCATCAAGTTGACGGCCTGCAACAGCGCCTACTGGCGTGGTGATTCCAGCCGCAAGCAGCTCCAGCGTATCTACGGTATTGCGTTCCCCAAGAAGGAGGAACTGGATGCCTATCTGGAGCAGCAGGCAGAAGCCCTGAAGCGTGACCATAATAAGCTGGGACGCGAATTGGAGTATTTTACCACGGTAGACGTCATTGGTCAGGGACTCCCCATCCTGCTTCCCAAGGGTGCGCGGGTCATTCAGCAGCTTCAGCGCTGGATTGAAGATACCGAGCAACGTCGAGGATATCTCCTTACAAAAACGCCCTTGATGGCTAAGCGGGATCTGTATCGGATCAGCGGCCATTGGGATCATTATTTGGATGGCATGTTTATTCTGGGTGATCCTTACGATGAAACCAAGGAGTGTTTTGCCTTGCGTCCCATGACCTGCCCGTTCCAGTATCAGGTTTTCCTGAATCGTGCCCGCAGTTACCGTGATCTGCCCATGCGTTTGGGCGAAACGTCCACACTGTTCCGTAACGAGGACAGCGGTGAAATGCATGGACTCATTCGTGTGCGTCAGTTTACGATTTCCGAAGGTCATTTGATCCTGCGTCCCGATCAGCTGGAGGATGAATTCCGCGGCTGCTTTGAGCTGGCTAGCTATTGCCTGGAAACGCTCGGGTTAAAAGAGGACTGTTCTTTCCGTTTCTCGCAGTGGGATCCTGCAAATCCCGGCAACAAATATGAGGGTACTGCCGAGCAGTGGGAGCATGCTCAGAGCGTAATGAAAAAAATTCTGGACGATTTGGGAATCGACTATAAAGTGGGAATTGATGAAGCGGCTTTCTATGGTCCCAAGTTGGATATTCAGATTAAGAATGTGTTCGGCAAGGAAGATACGCTGATCACAATCCAGATCGATATGCTGCTGGCAGAAAAGTTTGGTATGGAGTATACGGATGTTGACGGCACGAAAAAGACGCCCTATATTATCCACCGTACTTCTATGGGCTGCTATGAGCGGACCTTGGCGCTGCTGATTGAAAAATACGCTGGCGCTTTGCCCACATGGATGGCCCCTGAACAGGTGCGTTTTCTGCCCGTAACCGACCGCGCCGGCGATTATTGTGCTGAGCAGGCCAGAAAGCTGGAGGATTTGGGATTCCGTGTGGAAGTGGATTACCGCAACGAGAAGATCGGCAAAAAGATCCGCGAAGCGCAGATGGACAAAGTACCCTATATGGTGGTTGTGGGCGATCGGGATATGGAAAACAGCACGGTTTCACCTCGGCACCGCGCCGAAGGCGACCTGGGTGCTATGAGCATGGAGGACTTTATCGCCCTGCTGAAGGACGTGGTGGACTCCAAGGCGAAAAAATAAGCGCTGCCTGGTGCGTGAAAACCGGTCAGAAAAGGCGGGAGCCATTCCACTCCGGAATGGCTCCCGCCTTTTGTACATGAATCGGTCGGTTGTTCGGTATGCTCTGCGGTGGAAAAACGAAAAGGATCAAAGTGCATCCAGGATGACGACTACGGTCAAAGTGTCTGTGCCACGCAGAATCGTTAGCTCCATTTCCTCGTCGGGGCTGTGGCTGCGGCGGACGGCGAGCAGATCGCTGGTGGTTGTTACGGTTTGACCGTCGGCGGCAGTGATCACGTCGCCGGGCCAAACACCGGCTGCTTCGGCGCAGCTGCTCTCGTTTACCGTGACGACGAGCACGCCCTGTACCTCATCGCCGGGTTCGCCGATGGCCTGCACCGTGATGCCGAGGCTGGTGTCCGCTAGGGAATGGCCATATTGCAGGATCTGATTGGCAAAGTAAGCTGCCGTTTCCGTCGGAATGGCAAAGCCGAGGCCCTCGACGCCGGTTTCGCCGGTGCCGGCGCTCATTTTGGCGGCATTGATGCCGATCACCTGACCATATTCGTTGATCAGCGGGCCGCCGGAATTGCCTTTATTTAGGGCGGCATTGGTCTGAATCAGGGTCATAGTGCGGCCGCCGATGCGTACATCCCGGTCGATATAAGAAACGATGCCGTCCGTCAATGTGCTGCGCAGTTCCAAACCCAGCGGGTTTCCGATGGCGTAAACCTTATCACCCACGGAAAGGGTATTGGAATCACCCAGCTCTGCCGTAGGCAGACCGACGGCGTCAATTGCTTTGAGCACTGCTATGTCACGCATATAATCATATCCCACCAGCTTGGCTTCGTATTGGCGGCCATCGCTGAGCAGTGCGGTGCAGTCGGTAGCGCCATCGATCACATGGGCGTTAGTGAGGAAAAAACCGTCGGAGGTGAACAGCACGCCGGTGCCAATGGAGGCGCCGCCGCTGCCGTCGGCGGCGATCACCGAAACCACGGATGGATTGACTTTTTCGAAAACTTCGCCCGCGGTCAGGGATGCGCCGTGCTCTTCTGTAAGCACCAGCCTGGTGCTTCCGCCGCTGATGGTGGGGATGGAGGTTTCCATGCCGCCGTCGCTGAGCAGGGGAGCGGAGTCATTGCCGTGGTGGGCATCATAGTAATCCGGCGGGCCGACCAGCACGCCGTACAGAATACTGACGCCCAGCAGCAGTGCAAGCAGCAGTAGAAAGATCACCAGACCGCGCCGACTGCCCCGCGCACGACGGGGAAGACTGTCGATCCAGGGGTTTCGGATCCCCGGGCCGGCGTTCGGTGCCGGCGGCGCGGGCGGCTGTGTCTGCGCCTGCCACAGAGCGGCTTGCTGCGGGTTGACCGGTTGGTCTGCGTAGCGTTCGGACCAGGATAATTTGTTTCGGTTCATACCATACTCCTTATTTGGTCATGGTAACGGTGAAAGTGAATGTGGTCACGCCGTTTTCGGAGGTGACGCGGATTTCCTCGCGGTGCTGATTCAGAATGGTTTTACGATATACAGCCCCAGGCCCACGCCGTCTTTGTCCTCGCTGCGGGATTTGTCGCTCTTGTGGAACCGTTCAAACAGCAGAGGAAGTTCTTCGGGCGCTATGGTATCGCCCTGATTCTGAATGGCGACCAGCGCTTTGCCGCCCCGGGTACCCAGCGCCAGCTTCAGTGTGGATCCCTGCGGCGCGAATTTGGCGGCGTTTTCCAGAAGATTGTAGATTACCTGGGTAATCAGGTCGGGGTCACCCAGCACCCACACCGGCTCGTCGGGGATTTCGGCGGCCACATCGAGTCCGCGGTCCATGATTTTCTTTTCCATGGAAATAATGGCGCAGCGCATGCTCTCACAGATATCAAAGCGCTTTTTATCGCGGATCACATCGCTGGCCTGCAGGCGGGAGATATCCAGCATGCGGCGCACCAGGCGGGCCAGACGCTTGGTTTCATCCGAAATGGTCTGGAGGTATTGGTTGGCCTTTTCCGGCGGAATTGTGCCGTCGAGGATGCCGTCGGTATAACCGCCAATGGTGGTCATGGGGGTCTTTAATTCGTGGGAGACATTGGCGATAAATTCCCGGCGCTGCAACTCAGTGCGCTGCAGGGAATCGGCCATGGCGTTGAAGGAATCGGCCAGTTCGTCGATCTCGTCGATGCTGCCGGATTTGACCACGCGCTGGTCAAAATTGCCGCCGGCAAAACGGCGGGCCGCCTTGGCGATGTCTTGCAGGGGCTTGGTCTGCTGGGCAGTTACCATGGAGCACGCCACCACTGCAGTCAGAAGCACCGTCAGTGCGGTGAAGAAAAAGATCCCCGCAAAAGCGCGCCACATTTCCGTCAGATCTGTGGAATCCGACACCATGGCAACAATGCCGGTGATCTCTCCGTCGTATTGGTTCACCACCGGCATACAAATAATGAACTCCCGATGGTGGTATAGATTGCCAAGATCCGTCATACCAGAGTATGTGCCGTTGGTGAGCACCTCGTATACGATAGATTCGGGCAGGGACACGCTTTTTCCCACCAGGTGCTCGTCGGAAGAGAGCAGCACGGTGCCGTCGGTCTGGCAGATTAATACATCATCGCCGGACAGATCGGCAAGATATGAGGCGAGCTGACGGAAATTCAGCGTACCGTAGCCGGTAATGTCGCCTCCGGCAAAATAGGCACGGGACAATTCCGAAATCATGGCTACGTCTTTTTTCATGGTGCTGCGCTTTTCGCTCAGGGAATAATTATAGCTCAGAGCTAAAAAGGATACCGCCAGAACGGTCATTGCCAGGGCCACCATACCTGCGGTCAGCAAGAACTGGTGCCAGTAAAGACTTTTTGAGCGCAAAGAGGAATCACGCCTTTCTCCGGTTGGTTTTTCCTTTCTGCGCGCAACGCGGAAAGAAAACGGCCAAGTGACTGTTCTGGCCATGACGCAAGGTGCCAGGCATGGCTGGGCAGATTGCGTGCCGATGCCATCGACTGGAACAGTAATCGTTTATTTGGAGGCTTCGACGCCGTCGGCCAGTTCAAACTTGTATCCCACGCCCCAGACGGTTTTCAGCGTCCATTGGTTGCTGACGCCCTCCAGTTTTTCGCGCAGGCGCTTGATGTGCACATCTACCGTGCGGGAGTCGCCGAAATAATCAAAGCCCCACACTTCATCCAGCAGCTGGTTGCGGGTATAAACCCGGTTGGGGGACTCGGCCATGTGGTAAAGCAGTTCCAATTCTTTGGGGGGCGTGTCGATCTTTTGTCCATCCACCAGCAATTCATAGGAATCCAGATCAATGACCAGTTTGTCGAAGGTCAGTTTTTTGCGGGTGTCGGTGGGCAGCTCCGTGCGGCGGAGCACCGCGTTGATCCGGGCCAGCAGCTCTTTCATTTCGAAGGGTTTTACCACATAGTCGTCAGCACCCATGTTGAGGCCGTTGATTTTGTCGAAAGTTTCCCCCTTGGCTGTGAGCATAATTACCGGTACGCGGGAGGCTTCCCGCACGCGGCTGAGCACGCTCCAGCCGTCGAGCACGGGCAGCATCACGTCCAGGAGGATCAGATCCGGCGCGGCCTTGGCAAACTCTTGCAGCGCTGTGCCGCCGTCGGGGGCAATACGAACGCTGAACCCCTCCTTTTCGAGATACATCCGCAGCAGATCTGCAATGTTATGGTCATCCTCCACGACAAGAACGCTTCGCGCCATGTGCCAACACTTCCTTTTTGTGCGCCGCGCTTTTTGTCGGGCGGCGGTCATTCATTCTGTTTCGCTTCTATTATAATGGGTTTGGTTTGATTTTCTTGAACATTTTGTAAATTTGCGTTGGTTTTCTGTTTCAGCTGCAGGCCGTTTCGGTAACTGCGCGAACGGTGTAGCCACCGCTGCTCCAAGTGCTGCACAGAAGGTTCAAGGCGGAAGCGCTGATGTTGTCGCCGTCCATCAAAAGCTTTACCGAGCCGGAGGCGTTTTCGATGCGCCGGGTGATGCGCTGCGCCCGGCTGGAGGCGGTGGTGCCCAGGGACTGGCCGGACAGGGAAGGGGTATAGACGGCATAGCCCGCCGAGTGTACTGCATCGGCAGAATCCGTCAGCACCATGCGCGTCACGGTGCCAGTGCAGCGGCGCAGCTGTTCGTTGCCGGCTTGCAGCCCGGCCATGTCCGCATCGTTGAGTGCCAGCGCCAACCGATGGCCGGAGGCGACGATTCGCCGCAGTAAGTCGTCCTGCCCGTCCAGTTCTGCCGGAGAGAAGAAAAAGGTGGCTTTGTAGCCGTAGCGATCCAGGGTGTTCAGGATGGCGGCGGTGTTCTGCGGGTTGTCGGCGCGGATGCCCAGCAGGATGCGGGCCGTGGTTTTGGAGGGCTCTTCTTCCGTTTCCTGCGGAGGATCGGGCGCGATGGGATCGGTAGTGGTCTCGTTGTCAGGCTTTGGCGTGGGGGTGGGCTTTTTGCTCTGTTCATAGGCGTTGTAACGGGAGGCCATCAGTGTGGAGGCCGCGTCGATGAACTGGCTGTCAGAGAGAACGGCCGTGTCGCTGCGCACCCGAACCATGGGGGCCAGAGCTGTGTCGAGCACCGAATAATTCAAAGAAAAAAAGCTGCTGACAAAGGAAAGCGGGAAGTAAACGGAGCCGTGGCGCGCAATAGCGCTGGCGCTGTAGTAAGTGCCGAGCTTGTTATTGGCGCCGCCCCGGGCCAGGTCAAACTCCAGCACTTTGTTGCTGCTGTACAGAATCGCGGTTTGGGCCGAAGTGTCACGGACGTAGGAAAGCCCCAGGTCATAGGAGGAGAATACGCTGCTAGGCAAATAGAGGTTTCCGCCAGACCAGAAAGGCATGGTGCTGTCGTTTAGGGGGCAGAGGCTGTCGTTGACTGCGGTAAAATAAACGTTGCCGGCTGCCAGAGGGCGCGCGGCCAGAAGCGGCGCGCCCAGCGAAAGCGAAAGCGCCAGTGCCAGCAATATGCTCCAAATGCGCCGTTTCACAATAGATCCCTCCCCCTTCTATCCTTTCCGCTATTTTAGCATATTAGTTGTCGCTTGCCAAGGTTTTCGGGGTGTATGGGGCGACGGTGACGCCGGTATAATACCACTCCAGAATTTCCAGATAAGTTTTCCCCTGCTGGGCCATGGTATTGGCGCCGTACTGACTCATGCCGACGCCGTGACCGTAGCCGGTCACATGAAATACAATGTTCCCGTCCTCGGCTGCCACAGTGAAAGCAGCGCTGCGCAGCGCGAACAGGCTGCGCACCTGGGTGCCCTTTACAGTGACGCCGCCAATGGAGATGGAAAGCACCATGTCGGAATCGTTGCGTGTGGGGGCGCCGAACCAGGTGTTGGCACTTCCGGAAAAGTCCGCCTCAGGGAACTGGGACAAGAATGTGGATTTGAATTCTTCCTGGGAAAAGGTGGCAATGCTGTAGTAATTGGGCACTTCGTTTTCGCCCTCGGGGCTTTGCACGCTTTGGAGATAGGGCAGATCATTGATCCAAACGTCGCCGGAGTTGTTGGTCTGCCCGCTGGCGGCAGAGAAAAAGGCAGCCAGGATCGGCTTGTCCTGATACAGGATCGTCATTCCGTCGGTTTCGCGTACGGCGGTGGCGATTTTGGCGCTGTAGTAGTCTGCGTTCTCGCCCCAGGCGGCCTGGGCATCTTCTTCGGTTTTATAAGCCTGGCAGCAGTTGATGTTATTGCAGATGTCAGCATCGGGATGGTTGGCTACAGGTCCGTTTTCCACTTTATAGAGCGTTTCTGTCCGGGCGGCTACGGCCTGGGCTTTGAGGGCCTCCAGTTCAAAGGAAGCGGGCATCTCGGCCCGGAGCACGCCCTGTACATAGCTGTCCAGGTTCATTTTTTGTACTGTGTCGCCGATTTTTACCCGGATGGAGACCGATGAGTCGGATACGCCGGGATCGGGTACGGTGATTTTTTCTTTCTGGGTGTTGGGAAGGATACTGCGGCCGGCCAGGCCCATGAGACCCAGGGCGAATACCACAGCGATCAGCATCCATGCGGCAATGAGGCTTTTTTTCATAGTGAAGCTCCTGTTGTGATTGAGGTAATGACTGACGGAACAGGCTGAGCGGGAACACGCGCGGAAAAGTATACAGGCATAACGGTTTCAGCGGTTTGCGATTGTTCAATATCATACCATATTCGCGCCAGGGAGAAAAGATGCCGCCGGGAACTGGCGCTGTCCGGTATTTGAGAGCTGCGAGCGGCGTTTACGGTTGCGCCTCCGGTGCGGCGGACAGCTTTGCACGCCATTGATCTGCAGCGGCCCGATAGGCGGCATCAGCTTTTCGGCAGATAAAGTAATAGACCACATTGGCCTGTGCATCCGTAATGGGGATGGCAGTTCTGCCCTGCAGCGCATCGGTTCTGGCAGTGGAAAGGTTGGTCGAAAAACAAGGAAGCGCGGATTCCCGTACCAGCTCCCGAAAGGCGAATTCATCAGTCTGGATCAGAAATTTGGATACCGGCATGCAGCGGCGGCACAGTTCGATCCAAAAACCGATTTCTGAACGCAGCAAGCAGGTTAGGCCGTTCAGTTCCGCAAAGGTTAGACTGCCCCGTTCCGCGAGTGGATGATTCGGCGGTACGCACACGAACAGACGCTCCCGAACAACAGGCAGACAGGCAAGAGCGCGATCCTCTTCCGGGTAGGGAAGAATACCGATTTCACAGCGGCCGGAGAGAACACGCCCGGCAATGGAAGCGGGCGGAGACAGCCGGGAGGAAACCGTTCGCTCCGGAAATGAGGCGGACAGAACCGGCAGCAGAGACCACAGCGGCGCAGGTGCACAGGATTCCACGGCAATCGTGTGGAGCCGGGCGTGATAGGAGTGCACCTGTTGCACGGCGCCTGCTGCGGCGGAAAGAAGGTTTTTGGCCTGCTGTACTGCCTGCAGCCCGGTTTCATTCAGCTCAATTTTATTTTTACTGCGGCGGAACAGCGGGACACCAAAAGCTGCTTCCACATGTTTCATAGTGCGCGTAAGCGTTGGCTGGGATATATGAAGCGTCTGCGCGGCGCCGGACAGGGTACCCTGCTCTGCAAAAGTGACAAACTGCTCAAGCTCTGATAAATTCAGCATCGTACCCTCCGTTTGCTATTCATTCTGTGAAAGCTGTTTTTCAATATTGCTATTGTACAATGTTTGAAACATCCTGTAAACTGTCATATGAAAAAAGCAGATAAAAGTAAGTTACATCAGAAGAATAGAAGGAGGCCATTTTGATGGAATATGTAACGTTGAACAACGGTGTACAGATGCCGAAATTAGGCTACGGCGTATACCAGACGCCGCTGGAAGAAACAGCACGCTGCGTGCTTGAGGCGATGGAGATTGGTTACCGCAGCATTGATACGGCGCAGGCTTACGGGAATGAGGCTGGCGTGGGGCGTGCGTTGGAAGAAAGCGGTCTGCACAGGGAAGAACTGTTTCTTACCACAAAAATTTGGATCAGCAATGCCGGTTATGAAAAAGCTAAAGCGTCCATTGCGGCTTCGCTGGAAAAGCTGCGCACCAATTATATTGATCTGTTGTTGATCCATCAGCCTTTTGGGGATTATTATGGCAGCTACCGCGCGATGGAAGAGGCCTGGCGGGCAGGAACAGTGCGAGCTATCGGCGTTTCCAACTTTTATCCAGACCGCTATCTGGATCTGACCCATTTTGCCGAGATCCCGCCAGCGGTCAATCAGGTGGAGATGCATGTGTTCCAGCAGCAGAAAACCGCGCGGACTTATCTGGAACAGCACAACACGCAGATCATGTCCTGGGGTCCCTTTGCCGAAGGGAGAAACGATTATTTTCGTAACCCTGTACTCAATGCTGTCGGAAAAGCTTACGGTAAAACGGCTGCACAGGTGGCGCTGCGCTTTTTGCTGCAAAGCGGCGCGGTCGTCATTCCAAAATCCACCCACAAAGAACGGATGGAGGAAAACTTTCAGGTGTTTGATTTCACGCTCTCGGAAGAGGATATGGTGCGCATCGAGGCTTTGGATAAAGCAAAAAGCCTGTTTTTTGCTCACGACGATCCGGCCGTGGTGGAATGGTTTTTGAGCAGGGGATAAAGGGACGGGTGCGCAATGCGCGGCGGATTTTGCAAAAAATTGCCTTCAAGCCTTGCATTTGGCGGCGTAAGGGCTTATAATCCAATCCAAGGCGGCTGAAACTGCCTGCAGAACAAACCACAAGTGAAGAGCCGGGGGGGCTGCCGCGCAGCTGAGAGTAAGGCGAATGAGGCCTTTGACCCTTTGAACCTGTTGGATCATGCCAGTGTAGGGAGTGTTGTATCTGAAGTTGCGCCGCACCTGTGTGCGGTTAAATCAGGACACCTATTTTGGCACAAACTTGCCGGGTGTTCTGATTTTTTTATTCAGGAGGAACATATATGAAAACCAGTATCGCCATCCAAATTGAGCCGAATATGCCCAATGATCAGGAAGCCGTCCGCGTAGTGGACGCTGTGATCGACTACATCCGCTCTACAGGTCTGCACTATTATGTCGGCCCCTGTGAAACCGCCATTGAAGGCGACGATCTGCATCAGCTGCTGGATATTCTCGAACATTGTGTATATGTGGCCGCCCAGGCGGGCAGCGCTAAAGTATCCGGCTATGTGAAACTGGTGTATAAGGAAGAGGGCAGCGTGCTGACCATCGATGAAAAAGTCACGAAGCATCACCAGTAAGCTCCCGGCGGCGCTGGCGCTGGTTGTGGTTGCCGCCCTCTGGTGCTTTGCCAGCGAGGGGGGATGGGTGCCTGCGTTCATGCTCCCCTCGCCCCGCGCGGTGGTGCAGGCGTTGCTTTCCGATGCGCCGGTTTTGGCGGCTAACGCCGCTGTGACGCTGCAGGAGGCGGCTTGGGGGCTTTTGATCGGCATCGTTGTGGCTCTGGTGCTTTCCACGCTGATGCACCGCGTGCGCTGGCTCTACCGGGCGCTGTATCCGATTCTGGTCATCACCCAGACGATTCCCACCATCGCCATTGCGCCGCTGCTGGTGTTGTGGATGGGCTTCGGCATGGCGCCCAAGGTGACGCTGGTGGCGCTGACTACTTTTTTCCCCATCGCCGTGAGTTTGCTGGAGGGCTATGCCAGCACCGACCGTTCCGCCGCCGATCTGCTGCGCGCTATGGGTGCCAGCAAATGGCAGATTTTTTACCATCTGGAGTTTCCGGCAGCGCTGAGCTACTTTTTTTCCGGACTCAAGGTGTCTGTATCCTATGGCGTGGTGGGAGCGGTCATTTCCGAATGGCTGGGTGGTTTTGAGGGCCTGGGCGTGTATATGACCCGGGTGAAGAAAGCCTATGCTTTTGACAAAATGTTTGCGGTGATTCTGGTCATCATTGCCGTAAGTCTGCTGCTGATGCTGCTGGTGCGAATCTTGCGCCGCGCGGCGATGCCCTGGGAAATATACGAAAAAACAGAAAGGAACGATTGAATCGTGAATGATAAAAAACGCATGGCCGCTGCAGCACTCGCCGGCGCCCTGGCGCTGAGCTTGACTGCCTGCGGTGGAAGTGGAAAAAATGCCGGGCCCGATTCTGCCGGTTCGGACAACAATGGCGCGGCGGAGCTGACCGATGTGACGATCTGCCTGGATTGGACGCCCAACACCAATCATACGGGCCTGTATGTGGCGGCGGCCAAGGGCTATTACGAAGATGCAGGACTGAATGTATCCATCGTGCAGCCGCCGGAGGACGGCGCCACCGCCATCTGCGCCGCCGGCCAGGTGGAATTTGCCGTGACGGTACAGGATTCCCTGGCCTCTGCCTTTGCACGGGAAGATCCCCTCGGGGTGACCGCCGTGGCGGCGCTGCTTCAGCATAATACGTCCGGTATCATCACTCGGGCCGAGGACAGTATTGAGCGGCCCAAGGATTTGGAAGGTTATACCTATTCCACTTGGAATAGCCCCATTGAGCTGGCAACGATGCAGCAGGTGGTGGAAGCCGACGGCGGTGATTTTTCCAAAGTGGATCTGATTCCCAATAATATTGTGGACGAGGCCGGCGCGCTCAAAGAGCACCAGACTGACGAGATCTGGATCTATTACGGCTGGGGCGGCATTTCCGCTGAGCTGCAGGGGCTGGATTTCAACTATTTTTATTTCAAGGATCTGGACCCGGTGTTCGATTACTATACCCCGGTGATCATTGCCAACAACGACTTTTTGGCCGAGCATCCGGACACGGCAAAAGCGTTCCTTTCTGCTACAGCCAAAGGGTATGAGTATGCGATTGCCCATCCGGAGGAAGCGGCACAAATGCTGATCGAAAGTGACACCACCGGCTCCCTCAAGGACAGTGCCGAGCTGGTGACGGCCAGCCAGAAATGGATGGCCGATCAGTATCAGGCCGAGGCAGAGCGGTGGGGTTATATCGATCCTTCCCGCTGGAATGCTTTCTATCGCTGGCTGAGCGACAACAATTTGGTGGAGCAGCCGATTCCTGAGAACACCGGCTTTTCCAACGACTATCTGGCCTGATGGAAAAGGAGTCTGCGGTGCTTTGCGCCGACCATATTTCGAAATGGTATGATGGACGCTGTATCCTGAAGGATGTGTCGCTGCACCTGGAAACGGGAGAGCTGGTATGCCTTCTAGGCGTCAGCGGCGCGGGGAAAACCACGTTGTTTCACACGCTGTCGGGACTGGAAACACCGGAGGAAGGCCAAGTGTTTGTCTCCGGGCAGGAGATCACCGGGAAGCCCGGCTCAATCAGCTACATGCTGCAAAAAGATCTGCTGTTGCCGCATAAGAGGATGCTCGACAATGTGGCGTTGCCTCTGGTGCTGCGAGGGGAAAGCAAGCAGGCCGCCCGGGAGAAGGCCCAGCCCTATTTTGCGCAGTTCGGCCTGGAGGGAACGGAGGCACAGTACCCGGCTCAGCTTTCCGGCGGCATGCGCCAGCGCGCGGCGCTGCTGCGCACGTTTCTCGGCTCCCGCGGTGTGGTGCTGCTGGACGAGCCGTTTTCGGCACTGGATGCCCTGACCAAGAGGGAGATCCACCGCTGGTACATGGGTATGATGGATTCTTTGCGCCTGACGACCCTTTTTATTACCCATGACATCGACGAGGCCATTTTGCTTTCCGACCGCATTTACATTCTTTCCGGACGGCCCGGTGCCATCATAGCAGAGCTGACGATTTCCCCGTTCCGTCCCCGCAGCCTGGATTTCGGTCTGAGCGCCGAATTTTTAGCTTATAAAAAACAGATTCTGGCACTGCTGAATCAATGAGCGGGCCGGAGAAAGCATATCAAATCCCCGCGGCTCAGCCGCGGGGATTTTTGCGTGTTCATTTGCCAAAAGGTGTGTTGTATTTTTCTGCATCGGCGGCGGTGAGGGGGCGGATGACGCGGCAGGGGTTGCCTGCGGCCAACACACCGGCAGGAATATCGCGGTTGACCAGGCTTCCTGCGCCGATCACGCTTCCTGCGCCGATGGTCACGCCGGGCAGCACCGTCACCCCTGCGCCGATCCATACATTATCACCCACGGTGATGGGATAGGCGTATTCCAGCCCCTGGTTGCGCTGCTGAATATCCAGCGGGTGGCCGGCGGTGGCAAAGGTGCAGTTTGGTGCGAGGAATACATTGTCGCCAAAGACTACCTTGGCGTCATCCAGAATAACGCAGTTGTGGTTTGCGTAAAAATTTTCGCCGATTTCGATATTGTAACCGTAATCACACCAAAAAGCAGGCTGGATCAAAAAATGGGCGCCGGTTTTTCCGAAAATCTTACGGAAAGCTTCCTGCCGTTCCTTCAGGTGGGAAGGCGGAATCTGGTTGCAGGCATAACAAAGGTCTTTGCAGGTGGATAATTCTGCAGCCAGCTCGGGGTCATAGTTGTTATCGTATAGAAGACCCAGTGTGCGTTTTTCTTTTTCCGTCATGGTTTGTACCTCCTTTTGGGGCTGCGGCGGCTGGTCATTTTTCCTCATTTTACCATACTGCAGTTTGACGCACAAGAGAGAAGAAAAGAAAACAGATATCGACAAAAAGACGGCCTTTTGCTACAATAAGATTAACACAGCTGCCGCAGTACGGCAGCGATGCATTGATGGGAGAATGAAGGAGGAATTGTATGAAAACGATCATAAAACGGGCTCTGGCGCTGTGCCTGACGGCGGCAATGACGGCCCTGCTGCTGGCTGGATGCGGTCCGAAACAAGAGATGCCGTCTTCCGGAGGCGAAGACACAAGCATCGTGCTCACCGATCAGGCGGGCCGTACGGTAACGTTGGAGAAGAGCGCCGACCGGGTGGTTTCCGTCTATTATCTCTCTACCTCAGTTCTGGTGGCGCTGGGCGCTCAGGATAAAGTGGTGGGTTTGGAGCAGAAGGCCGATTCCCGGGTGCTGTATCAAATGGCTGCGCCGGAGCTGATCGATCTGCCTGCCGTGGGCAGCGGCAAGGGCGTGAACGTGGAGGAAACAGCGGCGCTGGAACCGGATGTGGTGATTCTGCCCATGAAGCTGGCCGAGCAGGCAGAGCAGTTTGAGAAGCTGAATATTCCCTGCCTTGTGGTGGATCCGGAAACGCTGGACGGTTTCTGGACGACGGTGGAGCTGCTGGGTGAGGCCACAGGTACGCAGGAGCGTGCGGAAGAACTGATACAGTATCAGCGCGGGATCATGGAGAGCGTGGCGACACGCTGTGCTGAAACAGAGGAACGGCCCAGCGTGTATATTGCCGGCAGCGATTTTCTGCGCACGGCCGGCAGCGGCATGTTCCAAAATGAACTGATCGAGATGTGCGGCGGCGTCAATGCGGCGGCGGAGCTGACGGACGCATCCTGGACGGATATTTCGCCGGAACAGCTGATCGGTTGGGATCCTGAACGGATCTATATGGTGTCTTATGCCGAATACACCCGCGACGATGTGCTCAACGATACCCGCTTTGCCTCTTTGCAGGCTCTGCGTGCGGAGGAAACGAATTTCCTGGTGTTCCCCAGCGCCATCGAACCATGGGATTATCCCACAGCATCCATGGCTTTGGGCGCGTTGTGGCTGGGGCATCAGCTGCATCCGGATATGATTCCAGAAGAAGAATATGTAAGCGAGGCCCAGAACTTTTACCGTACCTTTTTCGGCATTGAGGTCGGGGCGGAACTGCTGCTGGCCCATTGAGCGGTATGAAGCGGCGGGCTGTGTGGGCGTTGGCGCTTTTCTGGGCGGCGCTGCTGGTATGTTCCGTCTGCCTTGGGCGCTATGAGATCGCGCCGCGGGAGGTGGCGCATATCTTGCTGGGAGGCCCGGCCGATCCCACTGCTGCGGCACTGCTGTTTTCCATCCGGCTTCCGCGGCTGGCACTGGTGGCGTTCAGCGGCGGTGCTTTGGCCGTGGCCGGTCTTGTCTATCAAACGGTGTTTTCCAATCCGCTGGCCTCGCCCGATGTGCTGGGCGTGGCCAGCGGGGCGTCTGTGGGAGCTGCGGCGGCGATGCTGCTTTTTCCGGGAGCATTTATACTGCGCCAGGGCATGGCTTTTGGCTGCGGTCTGGCCGCTGTGGCTGCGGCATTGTATCTGGCCCGCTTTGTGCGGCACAACCGCGTGCTGGGGCTGGTGCTGGCAGGCATCGTTGTGGGCGGGGTGTCGGAGGCGTTGCTGATGATGCTGAAATTCTGCGCCGATCCGCAGCGGCAGCTTCCCGCGATTGAATATTGGCTGATGGGCGGCTTTCAAAATGCCCGTTGGCGGGATGCTGCGGCGGTGGCGGTGCTTATGCTGGCTGCGGGGGGGCTGCTTCACCTGCTGCGCTTCCCGATGAAAGCGCTGTCTCTGGGCGATGAGAGGGCCTGGGGCCTTGGCATTTCTCCGCAGCGGCTGCGGCTGGGGGCTGTGGCTTGCGCCACGGTACTGGTAGCGGCAGTGGTCAGCGTGGCCGGCGTGGTCAGCTGGGTTGGGCTGATTGCGCCCCATATGGCCCGGCTGCTGGGTGCGCGGGATATTGTAAAAAGCATGCCTGCGGTGTTTTTTATGGGCAGCGCCCTGCTGCTGCTGGCGGATCTTCTGGCACGCACGCTGAGTGCTGCGGAGATTCCGGTGAGTATTTTTACATCGTTTTTCGGGGCCTCAGCGCTGGGCATCTTTCTGGTGTGCGGCGCGCTGCAGAGAAAGGGGGATGCCCTGTGACGCTGCGAGCGGAGCGTGTGTGCTATGCGTATGGCACGGCGCCGGTGCTGGCGGACTGTTCGTTGACGCTGCGGCCCGGTGAGCTGGTGTTTTTGCTGGGGGTCAACGGGGCGGGAAAATCCACGCTGCTCAAGCTGCTGGCCGGTGTGCTAGACGTGCAACAGGGCGCGGTATATTGTGGCGATGAGGCGCTGCATCGTATGCCTCCGCGCCAGCGTGCGCGGTGTGCCGCTTATCTTCCGCAGTTTACGCCGGCAGTGGACATGACGGTGGAGGAATACGTGCTGCTGGGAGCCGTGCCATATCTTTCTTTTGGGGCGGTGCCGGGAAGGGGTTGGCGCGCACGGGTTGCAGCGGTGCTTTCGGAGATGGAGCTTTCGGCGCTGGCCGGATGCGGTATGGGGGAAATCAGCGGCGGCGAGCGCCAGCGTGCAGCCCTGGCGCAGGTACTGTTGACACAGGCGCCGTTTTTGCTACTGGACGAGCCGACCGCCCATTTGGATGTACGCCGTCAGCATGAATTTTTGCAGCGTCTGCGCGGACTGAGCGCGCAGCAGGGGAAAGGAATCCTTGTCAGCGTGCATGACCCGAACCTGGCCCTGCGCTATGCGGAGCGGGTGGCGGTGCTGTCCGAAGGGGGGCTGCAGGAAGTCGCGTGCGCACCGACGATGGGACCGGAACTGGAAACGCGCCTGCGCCGGAGTTATGGTGCTGCGCTGCGCTATACCACGGGAGAATTGTTTGATTGGATAGAAGAAAGGGGATAAACCTTGTATACGGCACGAAATTACGTTCGTCCTGCTACGCTGGAGGAAGCCTGGGCCTTGAATCAAAAACGCGCCAATGCTGTTTTGGGCGGCGGCTGCTGGCTGCGGCTGGGCCGGCGGCGGCTGGATACGGTCATCGATTTGAGTGGCCTGGGACTGGAAGAGATCCGGGAGGAAACGGGGGCGGTTGTTATCGGCGCCATGGCGACATTGCGCCAGCTGGAACAAGATGAGAGACTGCAGGCCGCCTTTGGCCGCTATTTCCAGGACTGCACTGCCCATATCGTGGGAGTGCAGTTTCGCAACTGCGCTACCGTGGGCGGCAGCGTGCGCGCACGTTTTGGGTTTTCCGATCTTGTAACCGCTCTGCTGCCGCTGGGGTGCACAGTGCTCCTGTACCGGGGCGGGGAAATGCCGCTGGAGGAATATCTGACCATGGGCTACGACCGCGATCTCCTGCTGGGCGTGCGTGTGCCGTTGGACGGCATTGCCTCAGCGGCCTATGAAAGCGCGCGCAACAGTGAAACGGATCTTCCGGTGCTCACCTGCGCGGCTGCTCGGCGCCCGGAGGGATTCTTCCTTGCTGTAGGCGCGCGCCCCGGACGGGCGATGCTGCTGAAGGGACGGGAGGAAACGGCGTTGATCGAAAAGGCAGCGGCGCTGCCTTTTGGAAGCAATCTGCGCGCTGGTGCAGACTACCGCCGCCATTTGGCGCGGGTATTGGCGCGCCGCGCCCTGAAACGGCTGAAGGAGGCGGAAGCATGAAAATCACACTGACGCTCAATGGCGTAAAACGCACCGATGAGGTGGCAGCGGACTTGACGCTGCAGCAGTATCTGCGGCAGAAAGGCTGTGTGTCGGTCAAATGCGGGTGCGAAACGGGCAACTGCGGACTGTGTACGGTGCATTTGGACGGCAAAAGTGTGCTGTCCTGCACAGTGTTGGCCGCGCGGTGCGACGGCCGCACGGTGGTCACGCTGGAAGGCGTACAGGAGCAGGCGGCGGCCTTCGGCGCCTTTCTGGCGGACGAGGGCGCCGAACAGTGCGGATTCTGCAGTCCGGGGTTCATCATGAACGTATTGGCCATGGAACGGGAACTGCACGAACCGACGGAGGATGAAATCAAGGCGTATCTGGCGGGGAACCTGTGCCGCTGCAGCGGCTATCAGGGCCAGATGCGGGCCATACAGAAATATCTGGCAGCAAAGGGGGAGCGGGGATGAGCTATGTCAGCACAGGCGTTCGAAAAAAGGACGCTATGAGTTTGGTTACCGGAAAGGGTGTGTACACCGGCGATACGGTGCCCGCCGGGGCGCTGCGGCTCAAACTTCTGCGCTCACCCCATGCCCATGCCTTCATTCGTTCGATCGACGTTTCCAGGGCAAAACAGGTGCCCGGTGTGGTGTGTGTACTGACTTATGAAAACGCGCCCGGCAGCCGTTTCACCACGGCAGGACAGACCTATCCCGAACCGAGTCCCTATGACCGCCTGATCCTGGACCGGCTGCTGCGCTGCACAGGCGATCCGGTGGCCATCGTGGCCGCGGAAACGGAAGAGGCTGCTGAGCGGGCCTGCCGCTTGATCCGGGTGGACTATGAGGTGCGCCGCCCCCTGTTGGACTTTACGCAGGCGCTGGACAATGAAATTATTGTACACCCGGAGGAAAACTTCCGCGCGCTGTGCGATGTGGGCACGGATGCCCGGCGCAATCTGGTGTCCACCGAAGGCTTCGAGGCAGGGGACGTGGAGCAGGCGCTGGCGCAAAGCGCAGTGGTGCTGGAGCGTACCTATAACACAAAAGCCAACAGCCAGGCCATGATGGAACCCTTCTGCACGTATACCTATTTTGACGAATACGGGCGCCTGACCGTGGTTTCTTCCACTCAGGTGCCTTTCCATGTTCGGCGCATCCTCTCCAATGCGCTGGAGATGCCCAAAGGGGAGATCCGCGTGATTAAGCCCCGCATCGGCGGCGGCTTTGGGGCCAAACAGAGCGTGGTCAGCGAACTTTTCCCGGCTCTTGTGACAAAGAAAACGGGACGGGCGGCTTATTTGTGCTACACGCGTCAGGAAACGTTTACCAATGGTTCACCCCGCCACCAGATGCAAATGCGCGTGCGCATCGGAGCGGATCGGGACGGCACCATCCGTGCCATCGATCTGCATGCGCTTTCCAACGCCGGGGCCTACGGTGACCACGGCCCTACTACCATCGGTTTGGTGGGGCATAAGTCGCTGTCGCTTTACGGAAAACTGAAAGCTTCCCGCTTTCAGTGTGAAGTTGTGTATACCAACACCATGGGGGCGGGAGCCTACCGGGGCTACGGCGCCACACAGGGTATTTTCGCGGTGGAATCGGCGGTGAATGAGTTGGCGGCGGAACTGGGAATGGACCCCTGCCGCATTCGTGCACAGAATATGGTGCGTCAGGGGCAGATCATGCCGGCGTACTACGGGGAACCGTGCAGTAGCTGTAATCTGGACCGCTGCCTGGAACGCGCTGCGGAATGGATGGACTGGGAACATAAAAAAGAACCCCGGGTGCTGCCCAACGGCCATATCCGCGCGGCGGGCGTGGCCATGGCGATGCAGGGCAGCGGCATTTCCGGTGTGGATATTGCCAGTGTGGAGGTGCGTCTCAATGACGGCGGCTTTTACACATTGCTGGTGGGCTGCTCCGACATGGGTACCGGGTGTGATACGATCCTGGCCCAAATGGCGGCAGACTGCCTGGACTGTGAATTGTCGGACATCTCTGTGCGCGGCGTGGATACGGATCAGTCGCCCTATGACACCGGTTCCTATGCCTCTTCCACTACTTATGTTACCGGCGGAGCGGTGGTGAAAACCTGTGCTGCACTGCGCCAGATGATTTTGGAGGAAGGGGCGCGTCTGCTGGGTGTGAAGGCTGAGGAGGCGGAGTTTGACGGCGAGCGGGTTTCTGTGCCGGGGACGGACCGCTCTGTCAGCCGCGCAGAGATCGGCTGGGCCAGCTTTGAAGGCCACAGCCGGTATCTCTCCGCCTGTTTGTCCCATTCTTCGCCGGTGTCTCCACCGCCTTTCATGGCGGGCATGGCGGAAATCGATCTGGATCCGGAAACCGGAAAAGTACAGGTGGTGGATTATGTAGCTGTGGTGGACTGCGGTACAGTGATTAATACAAATCTGGCCCGGGTACAGACTGAGGGCGGCATCGTGCAGGCCATTGGTATGACGCTGTATGAGGACGTACAGTATGACGAAGCGGGACGGATGGTGAACGATTCCTTCCTGCAATATAAGATCCCCACCCGGCTGGAAGCGGGTTCGATCCATGTGGAGTTTGCGCCCAGTTATGAGCCAACCGGACCGTTCGGCGCCAAGTCCATTGGCGAACTGGTGATCAACACCCCGGCCCCAGCCATTGCAGAGGCAGTCCGCCGTGCTACGGGACAGATGTTTCGCAGTTTGCCGATCCGTCCCGAGGACATCGCCCTGGCATTGGCGGAGGAGCGGGCGTGACTGATTTGATCCTGCTGGCAGCGGGAGCGGCACGCCGTTTCGGCAGACAAAAACTTTTGGAAGAGTTCGAGGGAAAGCCGCTGTACCGCTATGCCTTCGATGCGGCCCGCAGCCTGTCGGGGGTGCGGGTGCTGGCGGTTACCCGTGCAGGGCTGCTGGACGGCGCTGCGGTGGACTACGGATTTGAACCGGTCTTGGTGCCGGAGGAACAGGGAATCGGCCTTTCGGTGGCGGCGGGAGCCGCCGCCGCTCGTCCGGAGGCGCATTTATGCTTTTTCGTGTGTGATCAGCCCTATGTGACAGGGCAGCATCTGCGCTCCTTTTTGGGAGAATTTTATAAAAGTGGAAAGAGCAAGGGACGAATGCGCACCGGCGCGCGCTTTGGGAGCCCCACGATCTTTGCCCCGCAATTCCGTCCCGCGCTGATGGCCCTGACGGGCGACGAGGGCGGACGGAGGCTCTTCGCAGGCCGCGAGGGGGAAATCTATTACCATGACGCTGCACCGGAGGTGCTCCTGGACTTTGACCGGCCCTGGGCGAACCGCGGCGATGCGTAAAAAAGAAGGCGGCGGCGCGATCCCGGCAATGGATCGCGCCGCCGCTTTTATAAGGGAGAAAATGGGTTTTGAAAGAAATTGAGATTGTTATGGGTTATGAATGAAGATGTATGTGCGAATGGAAAGTGTTTGATGAAGTGTTGTGTTTTTTACAGGAGAGATGATGTGTTCATGCGTTGGCCAGACCAGCACCCAGTGCGCGGCACTGTTCCAGCCCATCGGCATCCGGCGCTTCGTTCACAATCAGCGGCTCGCCGCACAGGAATGCGCCGTCGTCATCGGCGCGCTGCGCCCAATCGCGCATCCACTGACCGTCGCCCCAGCCGTAGGAGCCGAACAGGGAGATGTTCTTTCCTGTGAGGCGGGACTCCAACTGTTGGAAAAACGGTTCGAACTCGGCTTCTTCCAGGACCTCGTCGCCCATGGCAGAACAGCCAAGCGCCAGTTTGTCATACGAAGCCGCCGCATCGGCGGTGGTTTCGCTGACGTTTAGCAGTGCAACTTCTGCTCCGGCTCCTTTGGCGCCTTCGGCAACGGCTTCCGCCATGGCTTTGGTGTTGCCTGTGCCGGACCAGTAGATCACTGCGAGTTTACTCATACGCTAACCTCCTTTCATGGAATAAGATGGTATCTCACGCCGCTGCACGGTTTTTCAGGCCGTTTGCAGCAGCTGTGAAATCGTGTTTCCTGCCGCCAGCATTCTGCACAGGCAGAGCCGGCAGGCGTCATAGCAGGCGAAACGCTCCCGTGCTCCATCCACGTCGCCGTAAACTTTCCAGTAGCCGCAGAGTTTGCACTCGCTGCTGCCGGCGATAAAAGCTTCTACGTCCTCGGGCGGATAATCGAGAAACAGTCCAATCTCGTGCGGAAAATCCCCGCCGGGGGTAAACCGTTTCTTCAGCCGCCGCAGCAGAACGCCCAGGCAGTCCGTTTCAGGATAGTCGAAGCGCTGCAGCAGCGCCTTGGCACCGGCGGTATTCAGCCGGCTGCGCAGCAGAGCGGGGCGAAATACCAAGATTAAAGATCTCTGAGAAGTTTCGCGCAGAATCAGGAAACGAAGGCCTGTGCGGTACAGTGTCCGGTTGTAGCGACGAAGCGCTTCCGGCAGCTCCGGAAATTCTTCCCGTGAAAGAGACAGAAGGCTGGCGGCCTTGGCGCCCAGCAGGGTGGGTGCACAGTGCTCGGCCAAACGATGTTCCAGAACGTCAGGTATCACAGGCGGCTGACTCCTTTCTGCTATCATATGAAGTTAGTTAAAACTAACCATTCCCCTAAAAGAAAAGGGCTGCTGCAAGAAGCCCTGTTTTCAAGTGGTTAGTTAGATCTAACTCATGACTGTATCCTATCAGAAAACGGCGGTATTGTCAATCCCTTTTTTGGAAATTTTTCAAATAACCAAAAAGCTCCGCCGGCCCTGTGGATAGAAGCGGCGGAGCGGGAGGTTCAAGAGTTTGGCAGAGAGGAAGGAACGGAAGCCGTTTGCCGGAACGGAGGCAGGGAACCAAAGAGAAAATGAAGATAACGCAGCAGGGCATAGCCGACCATAACACAAGCCACGATGGTTTCACCGGCCAACAGAAGGGAAAGAATAGAAGGAACTGCGAAGCCGGAAGCGGAGAGCAGAGTCAGGAATTTCTGTAATGCAATGGCGGTGATGACAAATGGGAAAGTAAAGGCCGCATAACTGGGGAAAAAGGGAAGGCGCAGCAGTTTGGGCAGCTGTGTGAGGACGATGATATAAAGAATCTGTGCAGCGACCTCTAAAATCAGCGTGAAGGCCAGGGAAGGGGCGGTAGCCGTTGTGAGATAGCCGGCCAGACACAGGCTCATGGGGGCGGTGTAGATACAAAACAGCGGTTTGGCACTGTCTGCCATGGGAAGCCTGCGGCAGCGAACCGTGACCAGAACCAGCATGGCGAGGTAGGCCAGGAAACCGAACCAGAAAATGCCGTACCCCAGTGCAGTGCGGTCAAAAGAGGCCGAGGTGACCGACGCGACCACAATGCCGACATAGGTGATAAAATAGGTGGGATATACGTCGCTGAGACGGAAACGGCGCAGATAGGTCCAGCTGAACCAGAGAATCAGCGCACAGTGGCCGGCGACAGCCGCGTACCAGAGGAAAAGGGACGCTGTGGGGAAAAAGACGCAGGTATAGGTAGAGAGCTGCATCAGCGTCATGAAAAACGTGGCGGAAACACTGGCAATTATTGGGTTGGAAAAGTCGTTTTTGATCTTTTCCGGGAACAGGATCAGCTTTGCCAGCAGCAGGAAGAACAGCAGAGCGGCTGCTGTGCCGCAGCCCCAGCGCAGGACAGGGGAAAGGCCGGCGAGCAGATTGCCCAGAGCGGTCAGACCCAGCGTTACCCCGGCAAGAGGAACGGGGACCTTTTCAATCACGCGTTTCATATGCAGTACCTCGTTTCTTAATATAAGCTGCCCTTACCATAGCACAAAGTATAAATCACGTAAAATTATAAATATTGATTTATAAATAAAAATATTTTATAATGATGCAGTCTATACTGGTTTTAGGGAGGAAATTGCATGCTGGATTTCCGAATGGATACGTTTTTGGCCCTTTGCCGTACAATGAATTATACACGGGCTGCAGAGGAATTGAATATCACGCAGCCCGCCGTTACACAGCACATTCAATACTTGCAGCGGCACTACGGCGTGAAGCTGTTTCAATACCGGGACAAGCACCTGTTTTTGACGGAGGCGGGGGCTGCGCTGCGCAGTGCGGCGCTGACCATGGAGCACGATGACCGGGAACTGATGGAACACCTGCCGCTGCTGCAGAAAGGTATGCAGCATCTGCGACTGGGAGCCACGCTGACGGTGGGCGAATACGCGCTTCCGCCGCACTTGGGACGTTATATGAAGCGTCATCCCGATGTGGCGCTGCACCTGGTGGTCGGCAGCACCCGGCGCCTGCTGGAGGGCCTGAACCGCGGCGAACTGGACGCGGCGGTGGTGGAAGGGTATTTTGCCAAGCGGGAGTATGATGCGATCCGGTGGAGTATGGAGCCTTATGTATGTGTATGCGCGGCGGGAAGCGCACTGGAAGGGCCGATGGAGCTGGAAGATCTTTTCACGCAGACGCTGATCCTGCGCGATCCGGAGTCCGGCACCCGGGAAATTTTGGAGCGCGCTTTGCTGGAGCGGAATTTTCAGCTGTCAGACTTTCGGCGGGTGGTGGAAATCAACGATTTGACGGTCATCAAGCAGCTGGTCGAACAGAATTGCGGCATCACCTTTTTATACCGCCGTGCTGTGGAACGGGAGCTGGAGGAAGGACAGCTGCGCCAGGTCTTTCTGCGGGGCTGGGAGGTGCAGCACGAATTTACCTTTCTGTGGAGAAAGGGCAGTGTTTTTGAGCAAAATTACCGCCGGCTGTACGCACAGCTGTGCCAGAATCAGGAGGAATAAGTATAAACATGGAATTTATGATATTGGACGCTATCCAGACGCTGCGCACGCCGTGGCTGGATGGGTTTATGGTGTTTGTCAGCAGCCTCGGAAACAAAGGGGCGGTCTGGATTGCACTGGCTGTGGTGTTGTTGGCGTTTCCCAAATACCGTCGTTTGGGTGCAGTGGTGGCTTGCGCGCTGGTGCTGGATCTGGTGGCGTGCAACTTGGTTCTGAAGCCCCTCGTTGCCCGACCGCGTCCCTGCGACATCAATACAGCACTGGATTATCTCATTGCCCGCCCCCATGGATGGTCCTTTCCTTCGGGGCACACGGCGGCGTCTTTTGCGGCGGCGTCGGCACTCTGGTTTGGAAAGAGCCGGTTGTGGATCCCCTGCGGGATTTTGGCTGCGCTGATTGCGTTTTCCCGGCTTTACCTCTATGTGCATTTTCCCACAGATGTGCTGGGCGGCGCAGTGGTTGGTATTCTCTGCGGTGCACTGGGGGCGTTTGCGGTGCGCCGGGGTGCGGCACAGCGGAACAAAGGGTAAACGGAAGGCGGGATTTGGGGAAAATGCACAGAAAGAAAGTGCAGAAAAAACACGATTTTTTCGTTTTCTTCCCGGTATTTTGTGCGAAAATAATTGCAAAAGCGAATCAAAGGGAATATAATAAAAAACTGTGCTTATCTGTGGACAAGGGGGAGCAGCGGCTGAGGCTGTTTCCAGCGCCCCGTCCAATACCATATTATTCAATTCAAAGAAACAAAACCGAAGCGGCGCCGGCCGGGATACGGTACAGCCAGTCTGTCAGAACGTAAGCCGGGCGGCACATTATCATTGAGGGGAGCCTTTTGCATATGCAGGATCAGAAGTTAAGAAACGTAGCTATTATTGCCCACGTTGACCACGGCAAAACCACGCTGGTGGATGAAATGCTCAAGCAGGGCGGCGTGTACCGCGAAAATCAGGAAGTTGTGGATCGTGTTATGGACTCCAATGATCTTGAGCGCGAACGCGGCATCACCATCCTGGCCAAGAATACCGCCATCCGTTACGGCGATGTGAAAATCAATGTGGTGGACACCCCGGGCCATGCCGATTTCGGCGGCGAGGTGGAGCGCATCCTGAAAATGGTCAACGGTGTCATTCTGCTGGTGGATGCCGCTGAGGGTCCCATGCCCCAAACCCGCTTCGTACTGTCCAAAGCCCTGGAGCTGGGCCATCGAGTGATTGTGGTGGTCAACAAAATCGACCGCCCCGACCAGCGGATCCATGAAGTGATCGACGAGGTGCTGGAGCTTCTGATGGATCTGAACGCCACCGACGAGCAGCTGGACAGCCCCATGCTGTTCTGCTCCGGCCGTCAGGGTACCGCGTCTTATTCACCCGATACTGTGGGCACTGACCTCAAGCCCCTGTTTGAAACGATCCTCAACTGGTGGACACCCCGGGCCATGCCGATTTCGGCGGCGAGGTGGAGCGCATCCTGAA
>QFCE01000251.1_pt1 | contig 31824 bp, 28 predicted proteins | sample 5346091 | NCBI WGS metagenome assembly QFCE01 (sample SAMN09062252, study PRJNA434731) | Human gut metagenome, whole genome shotgun sequencing project. | isolation source: stool timepoint A chromium assembly | host: Homo sapiens | collected 2015 | reverse complement strand
TTAGACAATATGTAAGCTGACTTGAAATTTTAAATTCCAGTGCAGAGTTGGGCAGTGGAAGTTAAAATTTCATTTTTTTATAAAAAATAATCTTAAAAAGAAAAATTGACACGAAATAGAACATAAGATAAAATAAAGGCAGAACGTTTGTTCCTGAAAACGACGATGAAAATAGTCGCTTTGCAACCAAAAGTGTGTTTTACGATTTTTTTAGAGAAAATACAGCATTTATTTTGAGTTATGTAGCACATTGGCGCAATGCCTTTATCTGGAAATTAGACATGGCAAATACTTTAGGTATTATGTTGATGTTGAATACAATAGAAATAATGGTCGAGTAAAGACTATTTGTAATGATGATTTCAGGAAGTAACTATTATATGTGATCTTATTGTACATAGTCGAGGAGAAATTGTTGAAAAAGATAACCTTATTGCATTAGAAATGAAAAAATCGTATCGACCAATGAAGGAAAAGGAGAATGACAAAGCTAGACTGGTTGCATTGACAAAAGATTCGTATGATGGAGTGTGGTCATTTGATGGAAAAACATTGCCAGAACATGTTTGCGGATACGATTTGGGGATTTATTATGAAATAGATTCAAATAATTGTCTTATTTATATAGAATACTATGTGAAAGGGAAAAAAGTAAGAACTTATGAAGAGAAAATATTGACGTAAAAGACAATTAAATTTGAAAAACTAAATGAAATGCGTAATGAGAGAAAAGCTAAGTGGCTACAACTAAACAAAACGAATTGCTAAAATTATGAACAGTGGCTATATAAAGTCAGAAATATGAAAGGTTGTATTATATGGATAATATTCAAAATGAAACTTTTTACAACAAAGTAATAGAATTGTTCCAAAATGCCAAGAAAAATTTGTCTACGGCAGTAAATATGACAATGGTATATTCCTATTACGAAGTAGGGAGGATGATCGTTGAAGAAGAACAAGGCGGAAAAGAACGTGCAGCATATGGAAAGTATATCTTGAAAGAATTGTCCCAGAGGTTAACGCAGAAATTTGGAAGAGGATATTCATATGATAATTTAAAACTGATGCGTAAATTTTATCTGGTTTATTCCAAAGACTCAATTGGAGAAACACCGTTTCCCCAATCTGAAAAACTTCCAGTTACACAGGAAGGAAGAAAATTTTATCTGAGTTGGTCTCATTATCTCATCCTTATGAGGATAAATAATGTTTATGAACGTCATTTTTATGAAATAGAGTCCTATAGAAATGGATGGAGCAAAGATGAACTGGCGCGTCAGTATGGAAGCTCACTTTATGAGCGACTTGCGTTAAGTAGAGATAAAGAAGAAGTAATGCGCCTTGCAACAGAAGGTCAGATGATTGAAAAGCCAGAAGATATACTCAAAGATCCTTATATTTTAGAGTTTACAGGACTTCCTGAACTGGCTACTTATTCTGAATCAGAATTGGAGAATAAAATTATAGATAACCTGCAGAAGTTTTTGTTGGAATTGGGAAGAGGATTTACTTTTGTAGGGAGACAGGTTAGATTAACATTTGAAGAAGAACATTTTCGTGTGGACTTAGTATTTTACAATCGTTTACTGCGTTGCTTTGTATTGTTCGATTTGAAGATTGGTCAGTTAAAACATCAAGACATAGGACAGATGCAGATGTATGTTAATTATTATGATCGAAAAGTTAAATTGGATGATGAAAATTCAACAATAGGTATTATTATTTGTAAAGACAAGAAAGATGCTATTGTGGAAATGACTTTACCTGAAGATAATAATCAAATATTTGCAAGTAAATACGAAACAGTGCTTCCAAGTAAAGAGGAATTACAAAAATTACTGGAAGACAAAAATTTTGAATAAAAGTATGTGAATACTCGATAGAGTATTTTGTATTATGTTATGACTAATATTTTGTGACTTTTCGCGTCTAAATTGTGAAAAGTCCAATATAAGACAATACTGTTTTCTGATTTTGAGGTTTTCATTACGAATAAAATTTTTAGGAGTGGCTGATATTGAACGTATCAAAAGTCACAAAGGAGAGATTGGCTATGGACAAATTTGTTTTAAAAGCTCCATATAAGCCAACCGGCGACCAGCCCCAGGCAATCGAGGCGCTTGTCAAAGGTTTCAGAGAAGGAAATCAGTGCGAAACCCTTTTGGGGGTAACCGGTTCTGGCAAAACTTTTACAATGGCGAATGTCATTCAACAATTAAACAAACCAACCCTTATTCTGGCGCACAATAAAACGCTTGCTGCACAGTTATATGGAGAATTCAAAGAATTCTTTCCGGACAACGCCGTGGAATATTTCGTGTCTTACTACGATTACTATCAGCCGGAGGCCTACGTCCCTTCCACCGACACCTACATTGCCAAGGATTCCTCTGTCAACGAAGAGATAGACAAGCTGCGGCTGTCTGCTACCGCGGCGTTGATTGAACGGCGGGATGTGATCATTGTATCCAGTGTTTCCTGCATTTACGGTCTGGGTGAGCCTGAGAATTTCGAGAAGATGATGGTTTCTCTGCGGCCGGGAGACGAAAAAGAGCGGGATGATGTGATTCGCCGGCTTGTGGATATTCAGTATACCAGGAATGAGATGGATTTTCACCGAGGTACTTTTCGGGTGCGCGGGGATGTGCTGGAGATCTTTCCTGCGGACAGAGGGGACAGCGCCATCCGCGTAGAATTTTTCGGCGATGAGATTGACCGGATCACGGAGATTGATGTACTTACGGGAGAAATCAAATGCCGCCTGGAGCATGTGGCGATTTTTCCGGCATCCCATTATGTGGTTCCTATGGAGCAGATTCTGCGGGCTGCGGATTCCATTGAAAAAGAGATGAAGGAGCAGGTGGCTTATTTCAAAAGTGAGGACAAGCTTCTGGAGGCGCAGAGGATTTCGGAGCGGACAAACTTTGACATTGAGATGATGAAAGAGACCGGCTTTTGTTCCGGCATCGAAAATTATTCCAGACATCTGTCGGGGGCAAAGCCGGGAGAGCCGCCGCAGACGCTTCTGGATTATTTTCCCGATGACTTTCTTCTTATTATTGATGAGTCTCACAAGACAGTGCCCCAGGTGGGGGGGATGTATGCCGGTGACCAGAGCCGCAAGCAGACGCTGGTGGACTATGGTTTTCGTCTTCCTTCCGCAAAGGACAACCGTCCTTTGAATTTTGAGGAATTTGAGCAAAAGCTTGACCAGGTGCTCTTTGTGTCGGCGACTCCGGGGGAATACGAGGCGGATCACGAGCTTTTGCGTGCGGAACAGCTCATAAGGCCCACCGGCCTTCTGGATCCAAGAGTGGAAGTACGTCCGGTAGAAGGACAAATTGACGATCTGGTCAAAGAAGTCAATCGGGAAATAGAGAAGAAAAACAAAGTGCTGATCACCACGCTTACCAAGCGCATGGCCGAGGATCTGACGGATTATATGAAAGAGATCGGAATCCGTGTGCGGTATCTGCATTCGGATGTAGACACACTGGAGCGCGCCCAGATCATCCGGGACATGCGTCTGGATGTCTTTGACGTGCTGGTAGGCATCAATCTGCTTCGAGAGGGCCTGGATATTCCGGAAATCACGCTGGTTGCGATCCTGGATGCGGATAAGGAAGGCTTTCTCCGTTCGGAAACGTCTCTGATCCAGACCATAGGGCGTGCGGCGCGAAACAGCGAGGGTCATGTCATCATGTATGCGGACGTCATGACGGATTCCATGAGAAAAGCCATTGAGGAGACAAGCCGCCGCCGGGCTCTGCAGGAAGCATATAATCAGGAGCACGGGATCACGCCGACGACGATCAAAAAGGCAGTGCGTGATCTGATCGCGGTTTCCAAAAAGGTTGCGGAGACAGAGGTCAAACTTTCCAAGGATCCGGAATCCATGAACAAAAAGGAACTGACCAGGCTGATCGCTCAGGTGGAAAAGCAGATGCGTGCAGCAGCGGCAGATCTGAATTTCGAGCAGGCGGCGGAATTGAGAGATAAGATGATTGAGCTGAAAAAGAGTCTGCAGGAGCTTAATGGGTAAAATTGAAAAAAATTTGTGAACGATATTGACAAATAACAAGTTCAGTGCTATCTTAAATCATAGATGTTAGCACTCCATTTCGATGAGTGCTAACAAAAGAAAGAACAGCGGGGAGGTGTGTGCATGGAACATGAATTAGATGATCGCAAAAAGAAAATACTGAAAGCCATCATCAAAACATATATGGAGACCGGAGAACCGGTTGGCTCCAGAACGATTTCCAAGTACACGGACTTAAATGTCAGCTCCGCCACCATTCGCAATGAAATGTCGGATTTGACAGATATGGGGTATATTGTACAGCCCCATACCTCGGCGGGCAGGATTCCTTCCGATAAAGGCTACCGCCTTTATGTGGATGAGCTGATGAAGGAGAAAGAGGAAGAGGTTGCGGAAATTCGGGATCTGATGATCGAGAAGACCGATAAAATGGAGAAGGTGCTGAAAAAGGTAGTTCAGGTGCTTGCCTCCAACACCAATTACGCGACCATGATCTCCGTTCCCCAGTACAGCGGGAGCCGCCTGAAGTTTATCCAGCTTTCCAGAGTAAACGAGCTGCAGCTGGTGGCTGTAGTTGTGTGCGAGGGCAATGTCATCCGCAACCAGCTTATCAATCTGAACGAGGAGATGAGCGATGAAACCATACTGAAGCTGAATCTTCTTCTCAACACGAATTTGAACGGCGTACCCATTCAGGATATCAATCTTGGCATGATTGCCAGGTTGAAGGAACAGGCAGGCGCTCATGGAAGTGTTATCGCCACGGTGCTTGATGCGGTAGCGGCCGCCATTCATGTGGACGAAGATGACCTGGAGATCTATACTTCGGGAGCGACCAACATTTTCAAATATCCGGAGCTTGCAGACAAGAGCAGAGCCAGTGAACTGATTTCTGCTTTTGAGGGAAAAAAAGAGCTGGCAGATCTTGTGAAGGAGCGTATGGCAGACACCGAGAACACAGGGATTCAGGTGTACATCGGAGAGGAGATGCCGACGCAGACGATGAAGGACTGCAGCGTGGTGACGGCGACCTACGAGCTTGGCGAGGGGATGCACGGAACCATCGGAATCATCGGCCCTAAGCGAATGGACTACGAGAGTGTGGTTGACAGTCTGAAGACCTTAAAGCTTCAGCTTGACGAGGCAATAAGAAAGAAAACATAGAAAGGCGGTAGAAACATCGTGTCAGAAGAAACGAAGAGCACGGTAGAAACACCCGAGGAAGAATTGAAGAATCAGGAGGCGCAGGAGACCGAGGAGCAGACAAGGGAAGAAAATCCGGCAGAGGAAGAAGCCGGACAGACCGAAGAAACCGCGGAAGAAGCTTCTGCAGAAGCCCCGGAAGGCAAGACAAAAACTTCATTCTTTGGCAAAAAGAAAAAAGAAAATAAATATGAACAGCAGATCGAGGAGCTGACAGACAGACTGAAACGCAGCATGGCAGAATTCGACAACTTCCGGAAACGGACAGAAAAAGAAAAAGCCAGCATGTATGTCATCGGTGCGAGGGAAATCGTTGAGAAAATCCTTCCGGTGGTTGACAATTTTGAGAGAGGTCTGGCGCAGGCCGCAGAGGGAGATGCCTTCGCAGAAGGCATGAAGATGATCTACAAACAGCTCATGACAACCTTGGATGAGCTGGGAGTCAAACCAATCGAGGCTGTTGGAAAAGAATTTGACCCCGATTTTCACAATGCAGTGATGCATGTGGACGACGAGAGCGTCGGTGAGAATCTTGTGGTGGAAGAGTTCCAAAAAGGCTATACCTACAAGGATTTTGTAGTGAGACATAGCATGGTTAAGGTAGCGAACTGACCAAAAGTTCAGGAGAAGTAAATCGAACTTCCTTGTAAAAATGTAGAAGATTATAGTAGGAGGAAAAAACAATGGGAAAAATTATCGGAATTGACTTGGGAACCACAAACAGCTGTGTAGCAGTTATGGAGGGCGGCCAGCCCACCGTTATCGCAAATACAGAGGGTGCAAGAACCACACCGTCTGTGGTAGCTTTTACAAAAACAGGAGAGCGTCTGGTTGGTGAGCCTGCAAAACGTCAGGCAGTGACCAATGCAGAGAAGACCATTTCTTCCATCAAAAGAGAAATGGGAAGCGATTACCGTGTAAACATTGATGACAAGAAATATTCCCCACAGGAAATTTCTGCAATGATCCTTCAGAAACTGAAAAAAGACGCAGAAGGCTACCTTGGAGAGCAGGTTACCGAGGCGGTCATCACCGTTCCGGCATACTTCAACGACGCACAGCGTCAGGCGACCAAGGATGCAGGCAAGATTGCAGGCCTGGATGTAAAGCGTATCATCAACGAGCCGACAGCAGCAGCTCTTGCATACGGACTTGACAATGAAAAAGAACAGAAGATCATGGTATACGACCTTGGCGGCGGTACCTTCGATGTGTCTGTCATTGAGATTGGCGACGGCGTTATCGAGGTTCTTTCCACAGCAGGAAACAACCGTCTGGGCGGAGATGACTTTGACCAGAAGATCACAGACTACATGCTGGCAGAGTTCAAGAGAACAGAAGGCGTGGATCTCTCCAACGACAAAATGGCTCTGCAGAGACTGAAAGAGGCAGCAGAGAAAGCAAAGAAAGAGCTTTCCTCCGCAACCACCACAAACATCAACCTTCCGTTCATCACTGCAACAGCAGAGGGACCGAAGCATTTTGATATGAACCTGACCAGAGCAAAATTTGATGAGCTGACTCATGACCTGGTAGAAAAGACGGCAGAGCCGGTACGCCGTGCATTGTCCGATGCAGGCATCACCGCTTCTGAACTTGGCCAGGTGCTTCTGGTAGGCGGTTCCACCCGTGTACCGGCCGTTCAGGACAAAGTAAAACAGCTTACCGGCAAAGAGCCCAGCAAGAGCCTGAACCCGGATGAGTGCGTAGCCCTCGGCGCTTCCGTACAGGGCGGCAAGCTTGCAGGCGATGCAGGCGCAGGCGATATCCTTCTTCTGGATGTTACCCCGCTGTCTCTGTCCATTGAGACCATGGGCGGCATTGCAACAAGACTGATCGAGAGAAATACCACCATTCCGACCAAGAAGAGCCAGATTTTCTCCACAGCAGCAGACAACCAGACTGCCGTAGACATCAACGTAGTACAGGGCGAGCGTCAGTTTGCAAGAGATAACAAATCTCTGGGACAGTTCCGTCTGGACGGAATCCCGCCTGCACGCCGCGGTGTTCCGCAGATCGAGGTTACCTTTGACATTGACGCAAACGGCATTGTAAATGTATCTGCAAAAGATCTGGGAACCGGAAAAGAGCAGCACATTACCATTACCGCAGGCTCCAACATGTCCGATGCAGAAATCGACAAGGCAGTGAAGGAAGCGGCTGAGTTTGAGGCACAGGACAAGAAGCGCAAAGAGGCGATTGACACCAAGAACAACGCAGATTCCATGGTATTCCAGGTTGAGAACGCACTGAAAGAGGCTGGCGACAAGCTGGACGCAAACGACAAGGCAGCAGTTGAGGCAGACCTGAATGCACTCAAAGAGCTTCTGTCACAGAATGCAGCAGCAGAGGAGCTGACAGATTCCCAGGTTGCAGATATCAAAGCAGCACAGGAAAAAATGATGGAGAGCGCACAGAAGCTGTTTTCCAAGATGTATGAGCAGACCCAGGGCGCAGCAGGCGGCCAGGCAGGTCCCGGACCGGATATGAACATGGGCGGCGGCGCTTCCCAGGGCGGAAACGAAGCAGGATACGATGATGTCGTAGACGCAGACTACAAAGAAGTCTAAAGACTAACATAGGGAAAGAAAAACAATCATGGCTGATAAGAGAGATTATTACGAGGTCCTCGGCGTAGACAAAAATGCCGATGACGCAACGCTCAAAAAAGCATATCGCCAGCTTGCCAAGAAGTATCACCCGGATGTAAATCCGGGTGATGCGGAGGCTGAAAAGAAATTTAAAGAGGCTACCGAGGCATACACCATCTTGAGTGACCCGGAAAAACGCCGTCAGTATGACCAGTTCGGCCATGCGGCATTTGAAAACGGAGGCGGCGGAGCAGGCGGCTTCGGCGGCTTTGATTTCAGCGGCGCGGATATGGGAGATATTTTCGGAGACATTTTCGGAGATTTGTTCGGAGGCGGAAGCCGGAGAGGACGGACCAACAATGGCCCCATGAAAGGGGCAAACCTCCGGGCGCGGATCAACATTACCTTTGAGGAAGCTGTTTTCGGCTGCGAGAAGGAGCTGGAGATCACGTTGAAGGACGAGTGTACCACCTGTCACGGAACCGGTGCGAAACCGGGAACCTCCCCGGTGACCTGTCCGAAGTGTAACGGAGAAGGACAGATTGTTTATACACAGCAGTCCATGTTCGGTATGGTGCGGAACGTTCAGACCTGTCCGGAATGTAACGGAACCGGAAAGGTCATCAAGGAGAAATGTACCACCTGCCGCGGAACAGGATATACCTCTTCGCGGAAAAAGATCCAGGTGTCCGTTCCGGCAGGTATTGACAATGGGCAGAGCATCCGTATCCGGGAAAAAGGCGAGCCGGGCACCAATGGCGGTCCCAGAGGCGATCTGCTGGTAGAGGTGAATGTGGCGAGACATCCGATCTTCCAGAGACAGGATATGAATATTTTCTCCACAGCGCCCGTTACTTTTGCCCAGGCGGCTCTCGGCGGCGAAGTGCGCATCAATACGGTGGACGGTGAGGTTGCCTACGAGGTGAAGCCGGGAACACAGACAGATACACGTATCCGTCTCAAAGGAAAGGGTGTGCCGTCCCTCCGCAATCGCAATGTGCGGGGCGATCATTATGTAACCCTGGTAGTTCAGGTTCCCACCGGATTGTCCCATGAGGCGAAAGAAGCGCTGAAGCGTTTTGACGAGGCCTGCGGCAACAGTCTGCACACTTCCGGTACAAAGAGTGAGAACGGCGAAAAAGGTGAAAAAAAGAAAAAAAGCTTTATGGATAAGCTGAAAGAAACCTTTGAAGAGTAAGACTTTACAGAAAAGAGGGAATCCCCCTCTTTTCTTTTTTTGAGTTTTCGTGTAAAATATAAGATTAGGATAGAAGGCGCTAAAGGAGAGCATGAGATGAAGTGGAAGAAATTTAAAATAAAAACGAAAACAGAGGCAGAGGATATCATCATCAGCACTCTGTACGATATTGGCCTGGAAGGCGCGCAGATTGAGGATAATGTTCCTCTGACCGCACTGGAAAAGGAGCAGATGTTTGTCGACATTCTTCCCCAGCCTGCACCGGATGACGGAACAGCATACCTGAGCTTCTTTGTGGAGGAGACAGAAGACGGAAAGCTTCTGAAAAACGGGGAAGAGACGGACGAGGAAGCCATTCTTTTGGAAGTGAAGGCAGAGCTTGCGCTTCTGAGAAGCTTCTGTGATATCGGTGAGGGAAGTATTGCCGTGGATGAGACAGAGGACATTGACTGGATCAATAACTGGAAGCAGTATTTTAAACAGTTTTATGTGGACGATATTCTGATCGTACCTTCCTGGGAAGAAGTCAAGGAAGAAGACAAGGACAAGATGATCCTTCACATTGACCCGGGCACCGCTTTTGGTACCGGAATGCACGAGACCACCCAGCTTGTGATCCGCCAGCTGAAAAAATATGTGACAACTGACACCGAGCTTCTGGATGTGGGAACGGGAAGCGGAATCCTTGGCATTATCGCCCTGAAGCTGGGAGCAAAGCATGTACTGGGAACAGACCTTGATCCCTGCGCGATTCCGGCCGTTGCAGAGAACAAAGAAGCCAATGAGATTGCGGATGAGGCTTTTGATATGATGATTGGCAATATCATCGATGACAAAGAAGTTCAGGATGCTGCAGGTTATGGGAAATATGATATCGTAGCTGCGAACATTCTGGCAGATGTGCTCGTGCCTCTGACACCGGTGATCGTAAACCAGATGAAAACAGGAGCTTACTATATCACCTCCGGTATTCTGAACGTAAAAGAAGAGGTTGTGGTACAGGCAGTGAAGAACGCAGGCCTGACGCTCGTGGAAGTCACCCGCCAGGGTGAGTGGGTGTCTGTGACTGCAAGAAAGGACTTTTAGGATGCAGCGTTTTTTTGTACAGCCTCATCAGATTGACAAAGAAAACAAGCAGATTCTCGTAAGCGGAAGCGATGTGAATCATATGAAAAATGTGCTCCGCATGCGTCCGGGGGAAGAGGTGTGCGTAAGCGACGGTATTTCTGTGGAATATCATTGCCGCATTGAGGACTATGAGGAGGAAGCGGCGCGGTTAAAGATCCTGTGGAGCGAGGAAAGCGCCTATGAGCTAAAAAGCCGCCTGTATCTTTTTCAGGGACTTCCCAAAGGGGACAAAATGGAGCTTATCATCCAGAAGGCCGTGGAGCTGGGGGTCTATGCCGTGATACCTGTGGAAATGAAACGGTGCGTGGTGAAGCTGGATGCGAAAAAGGCAGAGAAAAAACGGGCGCGGTGGCAGCAGATCGCAGAGAGCGCAGCCAAGCAGTCCAAGCGTATGGTGGTGCCGGAGATACATCCGGTCATGACCTTTTTGGAGGCAATCCAACTGGCAAAGAGTCTGGATGTACAGCTGCTCCCCTACGAAAATGCCAGGGATATGAAAGAGACCAGAGCGCTCATTGACGGCATTCAGCCTGGTCAGTCTGTCGGAATTTTTATTGGCCCGGAGGGGGGATTCGAGGAGGACGAGGTAGCGTCTGCAGTGGAATGCGGCGCGCACACCATAACTCTGGGAAAACGGATCCTGCGCACGGAGACTGCCGGAATGGCGGTGTTGTCCGTGCTGATGTTCCGATTGGAGGGAGAAGAATAATGGAAGCGTATTTTGATAATTCCGCAACAACCAGATGTTATCCGGAAGTGGCGGAGATTGTGGTAAAAACCATGACCGAGGATTTTGGAAATCCTTCTGCCATGCACCAAAAAGGCGTGGAGGCGGAGCAGTATGTGAAGAACAGTGCCGCTGCACTGGCGAAGCTTCTGAAGGTCAGCGAAAAAGAAATCCTCTTTACATCCGGAGGTACGGAATCCAACAACCTGGCGCTCATTGGAGGCGCGCTGGCAAACCGCAGAAGCGGCAGCCACATCATCACCACCATGGTGGAGCACGCAGCGGTAGGGCAGCCGGCCGGTTTTCTGGAAGAGCAGGGCTTTGAGGTCACATATCTCCCTGTGGACAGGTACGGCGTGGTGGATATGGGCGCTTTGGAAAATGCGCTTCGGCCGGATACGATTCTGGTTTCCACCATGTATGTGAACAATGAGGTGGGAGCAGTGATGCCGGTGGAGAAGATCGCAAAGCTTGTCCACGAAAAAAGTCCAAAGGCTCTTTATCATGTGGACGCCATTCAGGCGTTTGGCAAATATCGGATCTATCCGGCCAGGATCGGAATCGATCTGCTTTCCGTGAGCGCTCACAAGATTCACGGTCCCAAGGGTGTGGGATTTTTGTATATCCGAAACGGAGCAAAGATACAGCCGCAGATTTTGGGCGGCGGCCAGCAAGGCGGTATGCGCTCCGGGACGGATAATGTTCCCGGAATTGCCGGACTTGGCGTGGCGGCAGAAAAGATATATGAGAATTTTGACAAAAAAATCGAGCATTTATATGAGCTGAAACAGCGGATGGCAGCCGGCCTTCTGGCACTGGACAAAGAGCATATCATCCTCAACGGCATGCCGGTTCCGGAAGGAGCGCCGCAGATTTTGAGCGTAAGCTTTCCGGGCGTCAGAAGTGAGGTGCTTCTGCACACGCTGGAAGAGAGGGGTATTTATGTTTCCGCGGGGAGTGCCTGCTCCAGCCACAAGAGAAAGGCGAGTGCCACTCTGGCTGCTATGGGACTTTCCAGAGAGCAGCTGGAAAGCACGGTGCGCATCAGCTTTTCCGAAGAAAATACCTTTGAGGAAGTAGACTACTGTCTCGCAGTGCTGGGAGAGGTGCTTCCCATGCTTCGCCGGTATGCGCGGCGCTAGACAGCTGAAAATAAAAATGGAGGAAAAAGCATATGTTATTTCACGCTTTTTTGATTAAATATGCAGAAATCGCGATCAAGGGAAAAAACCGCTATTTGTTTGAGGATGCCCTTGTAAAACAGATCCGGATCGCGCTTTCCCGGGTGGAAGGCGAGTTTGAGGTAAAAAAAGAACAGGGACGTGTGTATGTGTTCTGTCTGTCGGAGTATGACTATGACGAGGCCATTGCTGCTCTGCAGACCGTGTTCGGGATTGTTGGGATCTGTCCGGTCATGATTTACGAAGAGCAGGGGTTTGAGACTATGGCAGCGGATGTACTTTCTTACATGAAACAGGTGCATCCGGAGTTTGCGGGAAGCTTCAAGGTCTACACCAGACGGGCAAAAAAAAGCTATCCCATAAGCTCCATGGAGGTGAGCGCACAGCTTGGCGGACGGATTCTGGAAGCATTTCCCCAGGCGCATGTGGATGTGCATGAGCCGCAGCTTACGCTTTCTGTGGAAATCCGGGAGAAGGTTTATGTGTATTCCCAGACGATTAAGGGTCCGGGCGGTATGCCGGTGGGCACCAACGGCCGGGCGATGCTTCTTCTGTCCGGCGGCATTGACAGCCCGGTGGCAGGCTACATGATCGCCAAACGCGGGGTTAAGATTGACGCGGTATATTTTCATGCGCCGCCCTACACCAGCGAACGGGCAAAACAGAAGGTTGTGGATCTGGCGCGGCTGGTTTCCAAATACAGTGGACCGATCCGCCTTCATGTGGTGAATTTTACGGATATTCAGCTTTACATTTATGACCAGTGTCCCCACGAGGAGCTGACGATCATCATGCGTCGATATATGATGCGCATTGCGGAGCATTTCGCAAAGGAGACAGGAAGCCTGGGCCTGATCACCGGTGAGAGTATCGGTCAGGTGGCAAGCCAGACACTGCAGAGCCTGGCGGCAACCAACGAGGTCTGCACACTGCCGGTATACCGTCCGGTCATCGGTCTTGACAAACAGGAGATTGTGGAGATTTCCAGAAAGATAGATACCTTTGAGACTTCCATTCAGCCCTTTGAGGACTGCTGCACGATTTTTGTGGCAAAGCATCCGGTGACAAAACCGAATCTGAATGTGATTCATCGTTCGGAAGAAAAACTGGCAGAAAAGATTGATGAGCTGATGGAAACGGCGCTTAAGACAACAGAGGTGATCGAGATATCCTAGTTCGCCTGTGCGGGCTGCTTCTGTGAACAAAAAAGGCAGGCGGGCACTGGCTGAAGGTACAGTGAAGGTACAGAAAAAAGGAGCTGCCCGGCAGCTCCTTGAAAATCTGTAAGAATGACTTATTCAATGATATAATCTTTGACAATTGCCATCACTTCATCCAGTGCAGAACCGTCTGCGTGGATATTCAGGTCAATGGCCTTGGAAAGATCCAGACTGAAGATGCCCATGATGGATTTTGCGTCGATGACGTATCTTCCGGATACCAGATCAAAGTCACAGTCGAATTTGCTGATTTCATTCACAAAAGCTTTTACTTTATCAATAGAGTTCAGTGAAATCTTTACGGTTTTCATAATAATACCTCCCGAATAATATGTTTTCCATTTCTACAGTCATTGTACCAAAGTACCGTGAAAAGTCAAGGTGGAAAAGTGGGAAATATTGTGAAAATTTACGTAAAAAAGTAAGGAGGAACATGAGCAGAAAAGTTGCGTTGCACAACCTTGGCTGCAAGGTGAATGCCTATGAGACAGAGGCCATGCAGCAGCTTCTGGAAGCCGCGGGCTACGAGATCGTGCCCTTTGCGCCCGGAGCGGATATCTACATTATCAATACCTGTACGGTGACAAATATTGCGGACCGCAAGTCACGGCAGATGCTTCACAAGGCAAAAAAGATGAATCCCAATGCCATTGTGGCAGCGGCGGGATGCTATGTGCAGACAGGAGAAGAAAAGCTGCAGGCAGATTCCTGCGTGGATATCATAATCGGAAACAATCAGAAAAAAAATATTGTGGAAGCGCTGGCTGAGTTTGAGGAAGCCAGAGGCCAGCAGGCACATATCATCAAGATCAATCAGACGAGAGAATATGAGGAGCTTTCCATTGCAAAAACCGCGGAGCATGTGCGGGCCTACATCAAAGTGCAGGACGGCTGCAATCAGTTCTGCACCTACTGCATCATTCCCTATGCGAGAGGGCGCGTGCGAAGCCGCGAGCCACAGCAGGTCATGGAGGAAGTAAGGAACCTGGCAGCGGAGGGCTATAAGGAGGTAGTGCTTACCGGCATTCATTTGAGCTCTTACGGCGTGGATTTCGGGCCGGACAAAAAAGAGACGCTGCTTTCCCTGATCCAAAAAGTACACCAGGTGGAGGGGATTCAGCGGATCCGTCTGGGCTCCCTGGAACCGGGAATTGTGACAGAGGAATTTGTGCAGGGGATTTCGGAGCTGCCCAAGGTCTGCCCCCATTTTCATTTGTCCCTGCAGAGTGGCTGCGACAGCACCCTTGAGCGGATGAACCGCCGTTACCGGTCAGCGCAGTACGAAGAACGCTGTGCGCTTCTGCGCCGGTATTACGAAAATCCGGCGCTTACCACGGATGTGATCGTGGGCTTTCCCAAGGAGAGCGAGACAGAATTTGAGGCATCCTATGAATTTGTAAAAAACATTCATTTTTATGAGACCCATATTTTTAAATATTCCAGGCGTCAGGGAACCAAGGCGGCTGCCATGGAAGGCCAGATCGATGAGCCCATAAAAAGCGAAAGAAGCGATAAAATGCTGAAGCTTCATGAGGTAAGGGCAAGAGAATACGAAGAAAAGCTGCTGGGAAAAACGCTGGAGCTTCTTCTGGAGGAGGAAGTGGCGGTGGACGGCAAGGCGTATTATCTTGGGCACAGCCGGGAATATGTGAAGGCGGCGGTGGAAAAGAAACCGGGCCTTGACATTAATGATATCATAGAAATACAGGCAGAAGGCTTTCTTTCAGAGCATGTCCTTCTTGGCCGCACAAAGTTTTGATTGTAATTTGGACAGACTTATATTAGAATAATAGATGAAATCATTTGAAGGACGTGAGAGATAATGGCAGAGAATAATCTGGGAAACACACAGTATTTTAGGACAATGCCGGAGCAGGAGCTTGAGGTAAAGAAGGTTCTTGATCTGGTATATAATGCAATGGACGAGAAGGGCTACAATCCGGTGAATCAGATTGTGGGATATATTATGTCCGGAGACCCCACCTACATCACAAGCCATAAGGGCGCGCGCAGCACGATCATGAAGGTGGAGCGCGACGAGCTGGTGGAAGAACTTCTTAACGAGTATATTAAGAACAAATCCTGGGAACGCTGAGATGAGAGTTTTAGGATTGGATTACGGCTCCAAGACCGTAGGGGTGGCAGTGAGTGACCCCCTGGGGCTGACCGCGCAGGGGGTGGAAACGATCTGGCGCAAGCAGGAGAATAAGCTTCGCCAGACGCTTGCCCGTATTCAGGAGCTGGCAGAAGAGTACCAGGCGGAAAAAATTGTTCTTGGTTATCCCAAAAACATGAATAACACCATAGGGGAGCGGGCTTTGAAATCTCTGGAATTCAAGGAAAAACTTGAACAGAGGACAGGCCTGCCTGTTGTTATGTGGGATGAACGGCTTACCACCATGGAGGCGGAGCGGACGCTGATGGAATCCGGGGTGCGCCGGGAGAATCGAAAACAGCATCTGGATCAGCTTGCCGCAGTTTTTATCCTGCAGGGCTATCTGGACAGCTTGTCATGGAATCAGGAGAACGTAAATGGAAAAAATCAGATTTGAGGCAGAAGACGGTGTGTCCGTTGAGTTTTATGTGGAAGAGCAGACAAAGATACAGGGAACCAGTTATCTTCTGGTGTCTGACTCTATGGATGAGGAAGCAACAGCCTATGTTCTGAAAGATATCTCAGAGGACGGAAGCAGTGAGGCCTGCTATGAGATGGTAGAAGACGAGGAAGAACTCCAGGCAGTATTTAAAGTATTTGAGCAAATGCTTGAGGACGTGGATCTGGAATTGTGATCGGAATTTTGAAAACAGTAAATACAAAGAATCGAGGCACATGGAGGTGCATATAGAAAAATGAGTGAAGTGAATGAAAATAACAGAAACGGTGGCCCGGTGCGGTCGACCGCTGGTAACCATACAAAAAAACAGATGACAAGAACTAAGAATTACAATCCAAAATATAAGGCGTCACAGAAGACAGCACAGAAGAATGCGCCAAAAAGACAGGATAAGCCGGCATTCAAAAGTCCGGCGGCAACCGTGAAGAACGTGGCCAGAAGAGGACGCGGTAAAAACGCAGCGAAGCTCAAGATCATTCCGCTTGGCGGTCTGGAGCAGATCGGAATGAACATCACGGCTTTTGAATACGGCGACAGTATTGTCGTTGTGGACTGCGGTCTTTCTTTCCCTGAGGATGACATGCTGGGCATTGATCTGGTGATTCCGGATGTCACTTATCTGAAAGAGAATATTTCCAAGGTCAAGGGATTTGTCATTACCCATGGACATGAGGATCACATTGGAGCGCTTCCTTATGTTTTGCGGGAGGTCAATGTTCCCATTTATTCCACAAAACTGACTCTGGCGCTGATCACCAACAAGCTGAAAGAGCATAATCTGGTACATTCCACAAAGCTAAAAGAGGTCAGACACGGTCAGGTGATCAATCTTGGCGATTTTTCCATCGAGTTCATTAAGACCAACCACAGCATTCAGGATGCGTCTGCCCTTGCCATTTATTCTCCGGCGGGGATCGTTGTGCATACCGGTGACTTTAAGGTGGATTATACGCCGGTATTCGGAGATGCCATTGATCTGCAGCGTTTTGCGGAGATCGGCAAAAAGGGTGTTCTGGCGCTTATGTGCGACAGTACCAATGCGGAGCGGCAGGGCTTTACCATGTCGGAACGCACTGTTGGACGGGTCTTTGACAACCTTTTCAGCGAACACCGCTCCACCAGGATCATCATTGCAACCTTTGCTTCCAACGTGGACCGTGTGCAGCAGATTATCAACACAGCATACCGCTATGGGCGCAAAGTGGCAGTGGAGGGGCGGAGTATGGTCAATGTCATTTCCACTGCATCGGAGCTGGGATATCTTAAAATTCCCGCAAATACACTGATCGAGATCGACCAGGTAAAAAATTATCCGGATGAGCAGATGGTGCTGATCACCACCGGAAGCCAGGGAGAGTCTATGGCAGCGCTTTCCCGTATGGCAGCAAGCATCCACAAAAAGATCACGATCAAGCCAAACGACACGATCATTTTTAGTTCGCATCCCATTCCGGGAAATGAGAAGGCAGTGTCCAAGGTGATCAACGAGCTGTCCATGAAAGGAGCCAAGGTGGTATTCCAGGATGCGCATGTATCCGGACATGCCTGCCAGGAAGAAATCAAGCTTCTTTATTCTCTGGTGAAACCGAAATATGCCATTCCCGTTCACGGTGAGTACCGTCATCTGACCGCGCAGAAGCGCGTGGTGGAAGAACTGGGAATTCCCAAAGAAAACATATTTATCCTTCATTCCGGAAATGTGCTGGAGCTGAATGACCAGAAAGCAGAGGTTACAGGAAATGTACAGACAGGTGCCATACTGGTAGATGGTCTTGGCGTGGGAGACGTAGGGAACATCGTTCTTCGCGACAGACAGCACCTGGCTGAGGACGGAATCATGATCGTGGTAATGACTCTGGAGCGTCACAGCAATGTGGTTCTGGCAGGACCGGATATCGTGTCCCGCGGTTTTGTTTACGTGCGGGAGTCTGAGGATCTGATGGAACATGCCAGAGAGGCGGTGCAGGATGCGCTGGATGCATGTCTGGAACGCGGGATTACAGACTGGGGCAAGATTAAGACTGCAGTGAAAGATGCGCTCAGCGATTATGTCTGGAAGAGAACCAAGAGACGTCCCATGATCCTGCCGATCATCATGGAGGCATAGATTTTTTCGGGCCTTGGCAGTGTACACGCCGAAAGGAGAATACAATATGACAGACATCAAGGATAAAATAGGAAGAGCTGGCGTGGTGGTTGCCGGAGGCTTTTTCAGAATTGCGTTTTATATCTGTATTGCCATTCTGATCTTCTGGTTGGCAAAATCCACCTATCATTTCGGATATGATATTTTCAATCAGCAGGCGATGAGTCCGGGAGACGGGCAGGAAGTCACTGTCGTGATTTCGGAGGGGTCTTCTGTGTACGATATCGGAAAAACACTGGAAAATAAGGGCCTGGTGAAGAGCGCTCTGGTATTCTATGTACAGGAGCGCCTGTCAAATTACCACGGGCAGCTGAAACCCGGGACCTATCTTTTGAGCACCGCCTACACACCCACGCGGATCATGGGGATTCTGGCCGGTGATACGGAACAGGAAGGAGTAAGCACCTCGTGATTGTGGATGAGCGAATGCGGGTTTATCTGAATTCTCTGGATGCGGGGCATACCCCGTTTCTGGAAGAATTGCTGGAAAATGCTCTGGAACAGGGCGTACCTGTGATCAGAAGAGAGATGCAGAGCTTCATAAAAATGCTGCTGGCGCTTTATAAGCCCCGGCGGATTCTGGAGGTGGGGACAGCCGTAGGCTTCTCCACGCTTCTTATGTGCGAATATGGCCCGCAGAACCTTCATATTACCACCATTGAGAATTACGAAAAAAGAATCCCGGTGGCAAAAGAGAATTTTAGGCGGGCAGGGAGAGAGGCGCAGATCACTTTTCTGGAGGGAGATGCAGGAGAAATCCTGAAGGAGCTTGACGGTCCTTTTGACATGATTTTTATGGATGCGGCAAAAGGACAGTATATCCACTGGCTGCCGGATATTTTAAGGCTGCTTGAGCCGGGCGGAGTGCTTTTGTCTGACAATGTGCTTCAGGAGGGGGATATCATCGAATCCCACTATCTGGTGGAACGGCGCAATCGCACCATTTATAAAAGGATGCGGGAATATCTCTATGAACTTACACATAATAAGGCTTTGGTGACTTCGGTGCTCCCTCTGGGAGACGGTGTGACCGTGAGCGTAAAGCAGGAGTGAGGATTATGAAAAAACCGGAATTACTGGTTCCAGCCAGCAGCCTGGAGGTTTTGAAAATAGCCGTGATATTCGGCGCTGACGCAGTGTACATCGGCGGCGAGGCCTTTGGGCTTCGCGCCAAGGCGAAAAATTTTTCCAGCCAGGACATGGCCAGGGGAATTGCCTTTGCACATGCGCACGGCGTAAAAGTCTATGTCACTGTAAATATTCTTGCGCATAATCAGGATCTGGACGGCGTAAGGGAATATCTTGGCGAGCTGAAAGAATTAAGGCCGGATGCGCTGATTATCGCAGACCCCGGCATATTTATGCTGGCGCAGGAAATCTGCCCGGAAATTGAGCGGCATATCAGTACTCAGGCAAACAATACAAACTATGAAACCTTTCTTTTCTGGCACCGTCTGGGCGCAAAGCGCGTGGTGACGGCCCGTGAGCTTTCCATGGAAGAAATCCGGGAAATTCGGGCGCACATTCCACAGGAGCTGGAGATAGAGACCTTTGTTCACGGAGCGATGTGCATTTCCTATTCCGGAAGATGCCTTCTGAGCAGCTTTCTGGCAGGCAGAGATGCCAACCGGGGAGCCTGCACACATCCCTGCCGCTGGAAGTATTCCATTGTGGAGGAAACTCGCCCCGGTGAAGTGATGCCGGTGTTTGAAAACGAGAGAGGCACTTATATTTTTAACTCAAAGGATCTGTGCATGATCGAGCACATGGACGATGTCCTGACAAGCGGCATTGACAGCCTGAAAATCGAGGGACGCATGAAAACGGCGCTCTATGTGGCTACGGTGGCAAGAACCTACCGCAAAGCCATTGACGACTATATGGAAAGCCCGGAAAAGTATCGGGCGAATATGCAATGGTACAAAGAGCAGATCGTCAGCTGTACCTACCGTCAGTTTACCACAGGATTTTTCTACGGAAAGCCGGATGAAAACACCCAGATTTATGACAACAACACTTATGTGAAGGAGTACACCTATCTGGGCTATGCAGAGGCAGTGGACGAGCACAGTCTGGTAAAGATCACCCAGCGGAACAAGTTTTCCGTGGGCGAACAGATCGAGGTGATGAAGCCTGACGGCGAGAACCGTAAGGTGACAGTCAGGGCCATTTATGATGAAGAAGGAAACTCTGTAGAGAGTGCGCCTCATCCCCAGCAGAAGCTTTGGGTGGATCTTGGAGAAGGCGTGGAGAAGTATGATCTTTTGAGAAGAGCGGAATAACAGGGATTAAAAACACCGCCGGCAGGAAACACTGTCGGCGGTATTTATGTGTCAGGGAAGAGTGCGCGCAGCTTCTGCAGCGCATTTTTTTCGATGCGGGAGACATAGGAGCGGCTTATGGAGAGTTTTTGGGCAATTTCTTTTTGCGTCTTTTCTTGCCCGAAAAGGCCGAAACGGTCGCAGATGACCTGGTATTCTCTGGGGGTGAGAATGCGCTTCAGCGAGGTCAGCACAAGACAGATGCTGTCTTTGCAGCAGCAGTTTTCCACAATATCAAGGGGAGGGCTTTCCATCACGTCCAAGAGACTGATTTCGTTGCCTTCTCTGTCTGTGCCGATCGGCTCATAAAGAGAAATTTCCCGGGACCGTTTTTTGCGGGCGCGGAACATCATGAGGAGTTCGTTTTCAATACATCGCGCCGCATATGTGGAAAGCCTTGTGGCTTTGCCGGAGTCAAAGGTGGAGACTGCTTTGATGAGGCCGATGGTGCCGATGGAAATCAGATCGTCCAAATCCTCCTCCGTGTTCTGGTATTTTTTTACCACATGGGCAACCAGACGGAGATTGCGTTCAATCAGTATATTTTTTGCTTCTATATCCCCCTCCTGATACTGCTGAAGATAGAATTTTTCCTCGGCCAGGGTCAAAGGTTTCAAAAAGGTCTTCAAATCTTCACCTCAAAAGGGACTTCTCTATAGTCTATGTGCGCCCGGCCTTTTTCGTGCTTTTCCTAAAATTTATTGTTTTTTGTCACTAAATGTGGCAGAATAGAGAGTAAGTATCACAACTATTAGTATGGGAGGGTTTTGGCATGAAGGTTTTGAATTTTGGTTCCTTAAATATGGACTATGTATATCAGGTAGATCACATTCTGGTGCCGGGGGAAACCCTGACCTCCAGTTCCAGAAATACCTTTTGCGGAGGCAAGGGACTGAATCAGTCCATCGCCATGGCGCGCGCCGGAGTCCCGGTTTATCACGCAGGGCTGATCGGGGAAGGTGGAGAGCCGCTTCTGGCAGCCTGTGAGGAAAACGGCGTAAATACAGAGTTTATCCGCACTGTGGAGGGTCCCTGCGGCCATACGATGATCCAGGTGGACAGAGACGGACAGAACTGTATTCTTCTGTTCGGAGGTTCCAACCGCTGCATGACCCGGGCGTTTGTGGACGAGGTTCTGAGTCATTTTGAAAAGGGCGATATGCTTGTGCTGCAGAATGAGATCAATGAGCTGGATTATATTATTGACTGCGCATGGGAAAAAGGCATGCGGATCGTGCTGAATCCCTCACCCTATGACAGCGCGCTTGACGCCTGTGATCTGTCCAAGATCAGTCTGTTTCTGGTGAATGAAATTGAGGGATTTCAGATTACAGGGGAGAAGGAACCGGACAGGATCCTGTCGGTCATCCGGGAGAAATACCCGAGGGCCGGCATCGTGCTCACCCTTGGAGGCCAGGGATCCGTCTATCAGGATGAGACGGGCGTTTACCATCAGGGGATTTATAAGGTAAAGGCAGTTGACACTACGGCAGCCGGAGATACGTTTACAGGCTATTTTATTTCCTCGATCCTGGATGGAATGCCTCCGGCAGAGGGCCTTTCTCTGGCAGCCAAGGCATCGGCGATTGCCGTGTCAAGACCGGGAGCCACTGCGTCCATTCCTGTGCGGGAAGAGGTTCTGAAAGCAGAGCTTGCCTGAAAGGCCCTGGAGAACACTTGTTGACATGAGATACATAAGACGATTAGGTGAAGACTTTGAAGAAAAGAATAGAACAGCTTTTAAATGGAAAATTTAAATATGAGCAGCCGGAGCTTTTGTTTTCCCAGGATAAAATAGAGGTGACACTGAAAGCGGGGGATACGTTCCGGGAAAACCTTTATCTGGGGGCAGAGGACGACAGCCGGTTAAGCGGCTATATCACATCTTCCAGCAGGAGGATCGTGCCGGGAACAGAACGGTTTTCGGGAACTACCGTGTGTGTGCCCTACGGCATTGACGCAGTGGGCTTAAAGCCTGGGGACAGCTTTGACGGATGGCTCTGCTTTACCACGAATGTGGGGGAGTACAAGCTGTCGGTTCACGTAGAAACAGAAAAGGAAGAGATTCGGACCGCTGCGGGTGAGGTAAAAACGCTGGAGGAATTTACGGCGATTGCCCAAAACGATTTCCGGGAAGGATATCGCCTGTTTACCGATAAAGCGTTTGGAAAGATCCTGGAAAACGCGGATGGAAAAATCCGCTCTCTCTATGCGGGAATGAGCTGCCAGCCAGTGACCTACCAGCATGTGGAAGAATTTTTGGTGGGAACGGGACAAAAAGAAAAAGTGGAAATTTCTCTTGCCAGCCAGGAGAGTGTTTACCGGAATGTGCAGGCCAGCCGGAAAGAGAGCTTTGTCATCCACAGAAGCGGATGGGGCCATCTGCGTCTGGAGATCGAGGCAAAGGGAGACTTCCTGGAAGTATCCAAAAAGGTGGTTACGGATCAGGATTTTATTGGCAGCGTATATCAGGTGGAGTATGTGATCCACAGGAACCTTCTGGGCAAAGGGAACTGCCGGGGAGAGATCCGGATAAAAAGCCCCTATCAGACGCTGGTCTTTTCCGTGGAGGCTTCCCTGGGGGCCGGGGACGGCATCAACCGGGCACTCAAGGAGAAGCAGCACAAGATTGCCCTGACCAAGGATTATCTGGACTACCGGTGCGGAACGATCACTCTTTCCGAGTGGACTTCAAACGCCCGCTATGAGCTGAATGAGCTTTTTGAGACCGGCTTTGATTATCCGGAGTATCATATTTATGATGCATATCTGCAGCACATGCAGGGAGAGGACGAGAAGGCCCGGGAAATCCTCAAAACCTATCAGAATAAGGTCTTTGCCCGGGAAGAGCTGGAGCTTGCCGGTATGTATCTGTATCTCAGCATGGAGACGGGGATTTATACGGACCGCGCACAGGGCGTGCGAAAAATTCAGAATTTTTATATGCAGAAGGGCGACAGCGTAATCCTTTTGTGGATTCTTCTGCATACGGACAGGGAGGTTTCCGGGTCTTTTGCGAAGGCGCTGTTTTTGATGGAAGAGCTTTTTGACAGAGGCTGCCGAAGTCCGCTTCTGTATCTGGAAGCCTGGGAGACACTGGGCAGGGATATTTCGCTTTTGCACAGGATCAATCCTTTCTGGACGCAGGTATTTTTGTTTGCAGGCAAAAGAGGGCTTTTGACAGAAGAGCTCTCCATGCGGTTTGCATATCTGTGCGGCTATGAGAAAAAGTTCAGCGAGAGTCTTTACCGGGTGCTTGCATTTATCAGCGAGGCATTCCCGACGGAGGACAGCCTGTTGGCTGTGTGCAAATATATCATGCTGGGCAATCCCAGAAAGCCGGAATATTTCCGCTGGTTTTCCCAGGCGGTGGAGCAGGGGCTGAAGCTTACCCGACTGTTTGAGTATTATATGGAAACCATGGATACTTCCTATCAGAGAGAACTTCCCAAGCCGCTTCTGATGTATTTTACCTACAATACGAACACGCTGGGAGACGCCAAAAAAGCCTTTATGTTTGCCAGCATTATTGCGAACAAGGAAAAAAACCCACAGACCTATGAGAGTTATCGGGAGATCATGGAGGAGTTTGCAGTCCGTAAGCTGTCCGAGGGCCGCATGAATGAAGATTATGCGGCGGTTTATCAGGAATTTCTCGGCAATCCAAAGACGGAGGCCAGGGGGCGCGCCATTGCGTCCCGGCTGTTTACCTGCCGCCTGTTCTGTGACGACAAAAAGGTGCGGAGCGTCATTGTGCGCCATAACCAGATGGAGCGGGAAGAAATTTATCCCTGCAGCCACGGCGTTGCGTATCCCCGGATTTATACGGACGATGCGGTTGTCCTTTTTCAGGATGAGCAGCAGCGCCGTTATGCGGTAACGGTGGATTACAACCTCAAGAAGCTGATCGATGAGGGAAATCTGGTGAGGAATCTGGTAAAACTGGGTGTGACAGAGCCGGGAGTTCTGCTGCATTACTGTGAAACCGTGCCTCTTGACAGCGAAAGCCTCAAGGCTTATGAGATGCTGGCCTGCTCAAATGTCTGCACAAAGGAGTACCGGGCTTCTGTGCGCAGGAAGCTTCTGAATTATTATGCGGATCATGTCCATGGAGAGGATCTGGACGACTATCTCAAAAAAATGGATTATCGGGAATACGCCCTGGTAGACCGCACAAAGCTTTTGGAGGTGCTGATTTCCCGGGGGCTGTTCCGGCAGGCAATGGGAATTATCGAGGAGCGGGGCTGCGAAGGCGTGGACATGCGAAGTCTTCTCAAGGTGACAAGCCGGATGATCCTCCGGAGCGAGCTTGCGCAGGACGAGGAGCTTCTGGCGTTGGCTTCCCAGGTATACCGAAGCGGGATCTATGATGAGGTGATCCTGAAATATCTTATGGAATACCGTATGGGGCCGATGGAGGAGCTGCTGGCTGTGCGAAGAAGCGCGGTTGGTTTCGAGATGGACACCTATGAGCTGGATGAGCGCATTCTGAAGCTTTTGATGTACACCTCCGACTATCGCAAGGAGGGAGAGCGCATTCTTGAATCCTATGTAAAACAGGCGGGCAAGGAACCCGTCATCGCAGCCTATCTCACACAGGTTGCCTACGGTGTGTTTGTGCGGGAATATCCCATGAGCGCTTTTGTGCGGGAGTGTCTGATGAACGCCTGGGAGAAAAAGGGGCCGGTGGATCTGGTGTGCAGACTGGCGCTTTTGAAGGCTCTGGCGCAGGAAAAGGATCCGGACGAGCATCAGCTTTATGTAGAGCAAAGGCTTCTGGAAGAATGTGTAGAGCACCGCATGGTGTTTGCGTTTTTCCGCAGGCTTTCCCCGGCGCTTTTAAGTCCCTATCAGCTGGATGACAAGGTCTATGTGGAATATCACGGCGCGCCGGATGCAAAGGTCACCCTGTGCTACAGCCTGGATACGGGGCTTTCCCCGGAGCCGGAGTACAGAAGTGAGCCGCTGCGCAATATGTATGAGGGTATTTTTACAAAGACCTTTACCCTGTTTTACGGAGAATCGCTTCGCTATTATTTCCGCGTGGAAGAAAATGGAAAAATCCGCCAGACCTCAGAGCGGGTGCTGAGTATGAGCCGTGTGGAGGGCAATCCCATGAGCAAATACCAGATGATCAACCAGATGCTGTCCGCGAGGAGGCTGGATAAGGAATCGGAGGTGCTGGCAAAGATGAAACAGTATCTCCGGCAGGAGCAGTATGTAAAAGATATGTTTCCCATTGAGGAAGAAGTATGAGAGAAGTTTAGAGAAGGAAGCATAAGATGAATGAAATCCGTGATTTGATTGTGGGAATTGATTTTGGAAAAGAGACGACGCAGATCTGCTATTATGACCGCAAGGCGCAGGAGGCGCGCTCCCTTTCCGTAAAAGTAGGAGCAAGCCTTTATGAGTCTCCCAGCTGCCTCTGCAAAAGGCCGGAGCAGGGAGATTACTGCGTGGGGCTGGAGGCGGAATATTTTGCCCGGGAAAAAGGCGGGATTCTCCTCGATGACCTCTACGGAATCTGTGAACGGACAGAGAAGGTCTCCCTTGGGGGAGAGGAGAAGGAGCCCTGGGAGCTGTTTGCTCTGTATCTGAAGGGAATGCTGAAATTTCTGGGGATTCTGGATATAGTAAAAAATACAAAGTGCCTGGTCCTCACCTGCGAAAGCCTGAATGGCGTCCAGGTGGAGAATTTTCAGAGAGCTGCAGCCTCTCTGGGGTTTGCGGAGGATAAGTTTCTCCTTATGGATTATGGAGAAAGCTTTTATTACTATGTTCTTGGACAGAAAAGAGAGACCTGGAACAGAAGTGTCGCCTGGTACCGGTTTACCAAAGAGGATGTGGCGTTCCGCAAGCTGTCTATGAACGGCGCCACCCAGCCGGTGCTTGTGAAGCTGGAGGACCCTGAGAATACGGCGCTCAGCGAGAACGCAGAAGTCCGGGATTTGGAGTTTTGCCGTTTTGTACAGGAAACCATAGGCACGGAGCTTTACTCCAGCGTGCAGATCACAGGGGAAGGATTCGATACGGAATGGGCAAAGCAGTCCGTAAAGCTTCTCTGCTATCAAAAACGCAAGGTCTACTATGGAAACAACCTGTTTGCCAAGGGAGCCTGTATGGCGGGCAAGGAGAAGATGGAGGACCATGAGCTGAAAGGCTACCGTTATCTCAGTGATGCACTGGTTCTTGCTGATGTTGGGATGGAAATGCGCATTATGGGCGCGCCGGCCTATCATCCGCTTCTGGAGGCCGGGGTAAACTGGTATGAGAGCAGCGCCTCCTGCGAGCTGATCCTGGACGATGTCAGGGAGCTGGTATTTCAGGTGGAAAAACTGGGAAGCAAGGGAAAGAAACGTGTGGCAATGGAGCTTGCCGGGCTTCCTGCGCGTCCCAACAAAACCACGAGACTTTCCCTGGAGATGAAATATATATCCGCGAAGGACTGCCGGATCACGGTGAAGGATCTGGGATTTGGAGACATGTACCCCACAAGCGGAAAAATATGGACAGAGACTGTGCAGTGGTAGGAGGCAAAACATGAGCGGATATATTTTATGTCAGACAGAAAAGGCCGCTGTGCCTTACTATATTGAGAGTATCAGCACCAATATTTATACGCTGGAGGAGCTCTGCTATTATCTGTACCACAATCTTTATCTCGTGGATGATACCATTTTGAATGAAGGGCTGTGTGTCTGGATAGAAAAAGAATTGAAGCTTCCTTCTCTGGCGGCCAAGCTGCGCCCGCATCTTGGCAAATTTGCAGATATGGAGGATGTGCTGTATCCTGTTTTTAAAGAGATCAACTATCTTACTTACGAGGAACTCCGCACATTGAACAGCCGCCTTATGAGGATCAATCAGGAGCATTTGGCGGTGCGCAAAAAAAGAAAAGGGGATGCCCTTGTAAAAAACGGCATGTATGTCAATGCGATCCGTACGTATCAGGAGCTTCTGGAAAATGAGGATTCAGAGGAAGTGCGGGAAGGCTTTCTGGAGAGTGTTTACCACAACCTGGGATGTGCCTACAGCTATCTGTTCCAAATGGAAAAGGCGCTGGAATGTTTTCAGAAGGCTTATGAGGGCGGAAGGAGCAAAAAAGCGTTAAAGACCTATCTTTTGGCCTACCGCAGTATCCGGACACCTCTTGCATACGAAACCCGGCTGAAGGACCTGGGCGTGGAGGAAGAGGTGCGGAGGGAAATCTCCGAGGAGCTGGAGCGTTTTGCCAAAAAGCCGGAGCGCCAGGCAGATCTGCAGCAGATGGATGTCCTGCTGGAGGAGTTTATGCGGGATTATCACAGAAGCACCGGCTCCTGAAAATATGCCGGGGAACATTCTTTTTAAAATCTCCTGTTTCGTACTTGACAGAGGATAGAGTGTATGGTAGTATAAACATACGCTTTCACGTGGTAGAGTGACTACGTGATAAACAATAAAAATATGAGACGAGGAGAGATATTATGAAGAAGAGAATGTTGGCAGTGGCAATGACAGCGGCAGTTGCAGCAGGAGCGCTTACCGGCGTGACCGCACAGGCAGGGATCGAAGATAAGACACTGGTTGTGGGATTTGATGCAGAATATCCTCCCTTTGGATATATGAATGATGAGGGCGAGTATGTGGGCTTTGACCTGGATGTGGCGCAGAAGGTCTGCGATAATCTGGGCTGGGAACTTGTGAAGACTCCCATTAACTGGGATTCCAAGGATATGGAGCTTAACGCCGGAAACATTGACTGTATCTGGAACGGTTTCACCATGAGCGGACGTGAGGACGACTACACCTGGTCTCCGGCATATCTGAACAACCAGCAGGTTATGGTGGTTGCAGCGGATTCCGGTATTGAGAAGCTTGAGGATCTGGCCGGGAAGAACGTTGTGGTGCAGGCAGCCTCCGCAGCCCTGGACGCGCTGAACAGCGACGCGAACAAGGAGCTCACAGCAAGCTTTGCAAATCTGGACGAGAATCCGGATTACAATACCGCCTTTATGAATATTGATTCCGGCGCAGCAGATGCAGTGGCAGTGGACATCGGTGTTGCAAAATACCAGCTGGAGCAGAGAGAAGAAGGCAAATACGTGATCCTCGACGAGCCGATCCAGACAGAACAGTACGCAATCGGGTTTGCCAAGGAAGGCGGCGAGGAGCTGCGCGACATGGTATGGGACGAGGTAGAAAAACTCTACGAGGCAGGCGATGTGACAGAGCTTGCAGAGCAGTACGAGGTTGCGGATATGCTGTGCATCGGTGATGCGGAAACGGCAGAAGACGGCGAGGAGGCTGCCGCAGACGAAGCTGAGGCTGCAGAATAATATTTGCGAAATGATACGCATTGAGAGGAATTTGTGATCCGGCAAGGGTAGTGCCGGTCAAAGAAAGAATATTTTCAGAGGGTGTAACACCGCACCCTCTTTTCTTAACGTTTAGGAGGAACGACAATGACACTGAGTGTGATGCTGAAACAGCTTGTGGCAGGAATGGGAGTCTCTGTGGAGATTTTCTTTGTGACTCTCATATTTTCCCTGCCTCTGGGACTTCTGGTCTGTTTTGGAAGGATGTCCAAAAACTTTGTGCTCCGCACAGTTGTAAAAGGCTACATATCCATTATGAGAGGAACTCCGCTGATGCTGCAGCTCATGGTGGTGTACTTCGGTCCTTATTTTATTTTCGGGATCCGCATTTCCAGAGGATACAGTCTGATCGCGGTATTTATTGCCTTTGCCATTAACTATGCGGCATATTTTGCAGAGATTTACCGGGGAGGTATCGAATCCATGCCGGTGGGACAGTATGAGGCAGCCTACATTCTGGGCTACAACAAGGCGCAGACCTTTTTTCTCATTATCCTGCCCCAGGTCATCAAACGGATCCTTCCTTCTGTGACAAATGAGATCATTACGCTGGTAAAAGACACATCGCTGGCGTTTGTGGTGGCTGTGGCGGAAATGTTCACCATTGCCAAGCAGATCGCGAGCTCCCAGACAACGATGATGCCCTTTGTCATTGCCGGGATCTTCTATTTTATTTTTAACCTGATCGTGGCGGTCACCATGGAAAAGATCGAGAAAAAGATGAATTATTACCGATAGGTTGAGAGAGGAATAAAAAAGATGAAACTGTTTGAAATGAAGCATATCAAAAAAAGTTTTGGAAGCCTGGAAGTATTAAAGGACATTTCTCTCGAGGTGGAGGCCGGAGAGGTTTTGAGCATTATCGGCCCGTCCGGAAGCGGAAAATCCACACTGCTTCGGTGCGCCACAGGACTGGAAAAGCCGGATTCCGGTGAGATCATCAAAGAGGGAGAGGTGGGACTGGTGTTCCAGAATTTTAATCTGTTCCCTCATTTTTCCGTGATAAAGAATATCGTTCATGCGCCGCTGAAGGTACAGAAGCGCAAAAAAGACGAGGTTTATGCCCAGGCCAGGGAGCTGCTTGCCAAGATGGGGCTTGAGGACAAGGAGGATGCGTATCCTTACCAGCTTTCCGGCGGACAGCAGCAGCGGGTGTCCATTGCCAGAGCCCTTTGCATGAACCCGAAGATCCTGTTTTTTGACGAGCCCACCTCAGCTCTTGACCCGGAGCTTACCGGAGAGATCCTGAAGGTTATCAAAAGTCTGGCGGCAGAGCACATCACCATGGTGATCGTCACCCATGAGATGAATTTTGCCAGGGATATTTCCGACCATGTGATCTTTATGGACCAGGGTGTGATCGCATTGGAAGGAACGCCCAAAGAGGTTTTTGAGTCCGGACACTCCCGTATGCAGGAGTTTTTGGGGAAATTCAACTAAGATATTGCTTTTAAATGTCGGTTGGTATATAATTTTGATGCCGATAACCGGCAGAATAAAACAGACTATGTTGAGAAAGGTACAGGTGGAATACATGGAGAAAAAAGAACAGCTTTATGAAGGAAAAGCAAAAAAGGTATTTGCGACCCAGGACCCGGATGTTGTGATTGTGAGCTACAAGGATGATGCGACTGCGTTCAATGGTATCAAGAAAGGCACCATTGTGGGAAAAGGCGCGATCAACAACCGTATGACGAACCTTGTTTTCCAGAAATTTGAGGCTGCAGGAATTCCGACCCATTTCATCGAAGAGTTAAATGACAGAGAAACCGCTGTAAAGAAAGTAGATATTGTACCCCTTGAGGTTATCGTGCGCAACGTGGCTGCAGGCAGCTTTTCCAAGCGCATGGGAGTAGAGGAAGGAAGAGAGCTTCTCTGCCCCATTCTGGAATTCAGCTACAAGAATGACGATCTGGGAGATCCTTTCATCAATGACGATTACGCACTGGCTCTTGGCCTTGCAACAAAAGAGGAGATTGACCAGATCCGCAGCTATACACTGAAAGTAAACGAAATCATGAAAGAGTATTTCCTGAGTGCAGGAATGAAACTCATTGACTTTAAGATTGAATTCGGACGTTTTCACGGACAGATCCTTCTTGCGGATGAGGTTTCTCCGGATACCTGCCGTCTGTGGGACGTAAACACCAATGAGAAGCTTGACAAAGACCGTTTCCGTCGTGACCTTGGCAATGTGGAGGAAGCTTACAATGAAGTATTCCACCGTCTGGGTCTGGACTGATTGACAGGAGAGAGTTATGAGTACAGACAGATACGTAAGTCCTTTATCCGAGCGTTACGCAAGCCGTGAGATGCAGTACATCTTTTCACCGGATATGAAGTTCCGTACCTGGAGAAGACTGTGGATCGCCCTTGCAGAAACTGAAAAAGAGCTGGGTCTCAATATTACCCAGGAACAGATCGACGAGCTCAAGAGCCACGCGGACGATATCAACTACGAGGTGGCGAAGGAAAGAGAGCGCCAGGTACGCCATGATGTGATGTCCCATGTGTATGCTTACGGCGTACAGTGCCCCAAGGCAAAGGGGATCATTCATCTGGGCGCAACCTCCTGCTATGTGGGAGACAACACAGATATTATCGTGATGACGGAGGCACTGAAGCTGGTGCGCAAAAAACTGGTAAATGTCATCGCGGAGCTTTCCAAATTCGCAGATACCTACAAGGCGCAGCCGACGCTGGCGTTTACGCATTTTCAGCCGGCACAGCCCACAACGGTAGGCAAGCGTGCCACGCTGTGGACCCAGGAGTTCCTTCTGGATCTGGAAGACCTGGAGTATGTGATCAGCACCATGAAGCTTCTGGGCTCCAAGGGAACCACCGGCACACAGGCCAGCTTCCTGGAACTGTTTGATGGAGATCAGGAGACAATCGATAAGATTGACCCCATGATCGCGGAGAAGATGGGATTCAAGGAGTGTTATCCGGTATCCGGACAGACGTACTCCCGCAAGGTGGACACCAGAGTATTGAACGTTCTGGCAGGGATCGCAGCCAGCGCGCACAAGATGTCCAACGACATCCGTCTTCTGCAGCATCTGAAGGAAGTGGAAGAACCCTTTGAAAAATCC
>QFCE01000475.1_pt1 | contig 31832 bp, 37 predicted proteins | sample 5346091 | NCBI WGS metagenome assembly QFCE01 (sample SAMN09062252, study PRJNA434731) | Human gut metagenome, whole genome shotgun sequencing project. | isolation source: stool timepoint A chromium assembly | host: Homo sapiens | collected 2015 | reverse complement strand
TAATATTACCAAACCACCCCTTTTCTGTCAACAGCTTTTTTTAAAAATTTTTCATTTTCTCCTTTGCATTCCCTTATCGCCTTTTGTTATCGCGTTTTTTGAGTATTCGTTTATTTTTTCTTTTATTCTGGATTCTGTAAATCGGCTTGTTGCTAAAAAATAAAATTCATTTGCGACACTCTTTTATCGTTACGATCATCCGTTTCGCAATTTATTTTATGGCGGTCCCTGGTCTTCCGATTAGCTTTACCTTGAAATTCGACTTCGATTCGATAAAAGTCATTCCTTCTTATTAAAACGCCTGCGCTCCATATAGATCGAATCTGATCACCCCAGGATCAGGATTAAAAAAACAAGAGGACACCCGTCCCCTCGCTTGATTTGAATTCTTGACATTAAGTATTAACCCATTGAATACAAAACGGAACTTTCTGAAGTTCGCTTTCCTATATAATAGGATAAACAGATAGGAACTCGTTATTCCAGCTTTCTCGTTTCGTGCAGCCTTGCTTAATTGAAGCCTGCTTTTTCCTTACTGTGGAACCGCACCTGCCGGCTTCATCTCCTGCTACATTGCTGGCTTCAACTTCAGAAATCACAGGCTTCAATTAAAACATCGCATCGAGGAAATCTTGTTCTTCCTCCCCCTGCTTCAGCTGCCGGATCTGCTGCTCCAATTCCTCAATCGTCACTAACCGCTGCTGGATAAACGAGGATAAAGCGGCGATCTCCTCGCTTTCCTTCTGATTCAGAACGCATTGATACGTCACTTTTCCCAGCTGCAGCGTCGTCTGGAGGACCTCCTTTTTGCATTGTTTGATCGTTTTGCGGCGGTTGTAAATTTCGATTCGCAGATGAAAATGCCGGCGAATCCTACTGATCCATTGAATTTCTTCTTTGTTTTCTTCCATGTTCCAGGCCTCCTCTTTCTCTAGGCTTATGCCGGCAGGGATTCAGCTTATTCCGGCTTTTCCTTTCAGGGAAGGGGCTTTTATGATAGAATAGTGGCGGTGAAAAATATATGAGTGCAATTCGATTTGAGATTACCCATGTGTGCAAACAGTCAGGCGCCCGCTGCGGCATCCTGCACACGCCGCATGGCGACGTAGAAACGCCGATGTTTATGCCTGTCGGCACCTTAGCGACCGTTAAGTTTTTGTCGCCGGAGGAAATCAAGGCATTGGGGGCCGGCGTTATTCTGGCCAACACCTACCACTTGTGGCTGCGGCCGGGCGAAGACATTGTCGATAAAGCCGGCGGCGTCCAGAAATTCATGAACTATTCCGGGACCGATGCTGACGGACAGCGGCGGATTTCAGGTCTTTTCGCTGGCGGACCGGCGCAAGATCAAGGAAGAAGGCGTGACCTTCAAGAGTCATCTCGACGGTTCTACCTTATTTTTAAGTCCGGAAAAATCAATCCAGATCCAAAACAAGATCGGCGCGGATATCATCATGAGCTTTGATGAGTGCGCTCCGTATCCCTGCTCCTATGATTACATGAAAAACAGCGTGGAACGGACGTTGCGCTGGGCCAAGCGCGGCAAAGACGCGCATCAGCGTCCGGAGGAACAGGCGTTGTTCGGCATCGTCCAGGGTGGGGAGTATCAGGATCTGCGCGAGATGTGCGCCAAAACGCTGGCGGAGATGGATTTCCCAGGGGTATTCGATCGGCGGCACGTCCGTCGGCGAATCCAAGGAAACGATGTATAAGATGATCGATTACAGCGTCAAATATCTGCCGTGGGAAAAGCCGCGCTATCTGATGGGCGTCGGGTCGGTCGACGCGATTCTGGAAGGTATTCTGCGCAATGTCGATATGTTCGACTGCGTGCTACCGACACGGATTGCCCGGCACGGCACCTTGATGACTTCCCAGGGCCGGGTTAACATTAAAAAGCAGGAATATGAAGAAGATTTCGGGCCGTTGGATCCGGAATGCGACTGCTACACCTGCAAGAATTACAGCCGCGCCTATCTGCGGCATTTGTTTCGCTGCAACGAAGGGACTGGGCAGCCGCTGATGTCGATTCACAATCTGCGGTTTTTGTTAAGTCTGACGGAACAGGCCAGAAAAGCGATCCGGGAAGACCGCTTTGGTGATTTCAAAGCGGAGCTGTTTAAGAAATATAATCTGAACAGCGTGGACTCGAGGGGGTTCTGATATGAAAACAAGCGAATTTGATTTTGAGCTGCCGCAGGAGTTGATCGCGCAGACGCCGCTGGCAAAGCGGTCAGCGTCGCGGTTGTTAGTGCTGCATCGTTCCACCGGTGAGATTGAACACCGGCATTTCTACGATATCGTCGATTATTTAAAGCCCGGGCGACGTTCTGGTGCGCAACAACACGCGCGTTATCCCGGCCCGGCTGTTCGGCACGAAAGAGGAAACCGGCGCGCACGTCGAACTGTTGCTATTGCGGCAGGAAGGCGACGAATGGGAATGTCTGGTCGGCAACGCGAAAGTGGTCAAGCTGGGCACCGTCATCTCCTTTAATGAAGGCGAGCTGAAAGCGGAATGCATCGGGATCGGCGAAAAAGGGCCTGCGTCAGTTCCGGATGATCTACGACGGTATTTTCTATGAAATTCTGGAAAAGCTGGGCAATGTTCCGCTGCCGCCGTACATTAAGGAAAAACTGAATGATCCGGAGCGTTATCAGACGGTTTACGCCAAGGTTAAAGGTTCCGCCGCCGCGCCGACGGCCGGCCTGCATTTTACGCCGGAGCTGTTCGATCAGCTGAAAGCCAAAGGCGTCGAGGTTGAGGATATCACGCTGCATGTCGGCTTAGGCACGTTCCGGCCGATGGACACCGAGGATATCGCCGATCATCACATGCATTCGGAATTCTTCATGATGGATCAAGCCACGGCGGACCGGCTGAATCAGGCAAAAGCGGAAGGCCGGCGGATCATCGCGGTCGGCACAACCAGCTGCCGGACATTGGAAGCGATCATGAGCAAGTACGGCGAGTTCCGCGAGTGTCACGAGGATACCGATATTTTCATTTTCCCAGGTTATCATTTCAAGCGATCGACGGTTTGATTACCAATTTCCATCTGCCGAAATCCACGTTAGTCATGCTGGTGAGCGCGTTTGCGACCAAAGATCAGATCATGACAGCTTATCAGGCGGCGATCGACGAGAAATACCGGTTCTTCTCGTTCGGCGACAGTATGTTCATCGAATAGCTTATGGAGCAGAATAAACGACCGGCAAGTTCCAAACCGAAGATCAACTATTGGAAAATGAGCGTGGAGGAAATGGCGCGGATCGTGGCGGAAGGCCGGCAGCCGCGGCTGCTGATGCATGCCTGCTGCGCACCGTGCAGCGCGTTCCCGCTGGAATTTCTCAGCAGTGTGTTTGAAGTCACGATTTATTACAACAATTCCAATATCTATCCGGCGGCGGAATATCAGCGGCGGCTGGATGAATTGAAAGCGCTATCTGAAAGAGGTCAATCCCACGCTTACCGCATCCGGTCAAGCTGATTGTCCCACCCTACCGCAATGAGGAATTCACCGCACGGTTATCGGTCCTCAAGGATGTAGCCGGAAGGCGGCGGGCCGCTGCTTTCTGTGCTATGGTCTGCGGATGGACGAGGCTTACCGGTATGCCAGCGAGCATCACTTCGATTACTTTCACAACTGTCATGACGATCAGCCGGCAGAAAGACAGTCAGAAGCTGAATGAAATCGGACGGCAGCTGTCGCACAAGTATCCCGGACGTTCCCGTATTTCTATTCGGACTTTAAAAAGAAAAAAGGGCATTGACCGAGGGCAGGAATTATCGCGGCTGCATCAGCTGTACCGGCAGGATTACTGCGGCTGCCGGTATTCGTATGAGAAAGCGTCAGGAAGACATAAAACGCAAAGCGGAAGAAACTTCATCTCAAATTGGATGAGGTTTTTTTATTCTCCTGCCGCTTTACGGTGAGTTTCCGAACGGCTTATCCAAGCCATAAACGCTGATCTTCACTGCTTCAGGATACTTTATTGAGAAATTGACTTTTTCATTCCAAGCTCACAAAAAATATTCTGTGAACGGTTGTTTTGCCTGCCGGAAAGAGTCTATAATGAAAGCATTGGTAAAGTCCTTGGGCCTGTCTGCCGATCTTCGTTTTCTCTGCCCGTTACAAAGATCAGATTCGACAGCCGGCCTGGTTAACGCATCGCACCGGTACTTCCGGATCAAGGAGATCGTATGAAATTAGAAATCAGCAAAGAAGAGCTGCGGAATTTTCTGCTGCACGCCACCGACGAACAGCTGGCGGAAATGATCGAGTTTATCCACCCGGTCGATATTCTGGAAGTCATCCACGAATATAAAGAGGATGAAGACGTCATCATGAAGCGGCTGCCTTCGGAAATCCTGGCCGAAATCGTCGATGAAGAAGAAGACGAGGAAAAATACGGCTTGTTGTCGCATTTCTCCGACACTGAACAGATGGTCATCCTCGAGGAAATGTCCTCCGATGAAATTACCGACCTGGTTTCCGTATTGGATGAGGCGGAATCGGAAGACGTCTTAAGCAAGATGAACGTTGAAGACCGCCAGGAAGTCCGCGAGCTGCTGAGCTACGATGCCGATACTGCCGGCGGTTTGATGGCGACGGAATTTATCAGCTTATCCCAGCACATGAGCGTGCTGCAGACATTGGAATATTTGCAGAAAGCGGCGCAGGATGCAGAAATGGCGTACTACCTGTACGTCGTCGATCAAAGCAACGTCCTGACCGGCGTCGTTTCCCTGCGGGAAATTGTCGCTCACAGTTTTGATACGCTGATCCGCGACATCGCCAACCCGAACGTCATCTCCGTCCCCGCCTCGACCGATCAGGAAGAAGTTGCGCGGATTTTCAGCAAGTACAGCTTCCTCATGATGCCGGTTGTGGATGAGCACGATCACATCCTCGGCGTCATCACCGTCGACGACGTCATGGACATCATCGAAGAAGAAAACACTGAAGATATCCACCGACTGGCGCAGATCAACGAGGAAGAAAAAGTCGACGGCAGCCTGATTGAATCGTTGAAAAGCCGACTGCCCTGGTTATTGATCAATCTGCTTACTGCCTTTCTGGCCTCCTCTGTCGTCGCGGTCTTTTCCGGAACAATCGAAAAAGTCGTCGCGCTGGCGGCGGTCAATCCGATCATCGCCGGGATGGGCGGCAATGCCGGCACGCAGTCGTTAACGATCGTCGTCCGCGGTATCGCGCTGGGTGAATTAACGGGCGACAATGCCCGGCGGGTCTTCTTCAAAGAATTCGGCGTGGGCATTTTGAGCGGCGTCAGCATCGGTCTGGTCGTCGCGCTAATTTGCGGCGTCATGCAGCAGAATCCGATCTTCGGGCTGGTTGTCGGCCTGGCGATGCTGCTGAACATGGCGTTCGCGACAATCGCGGGTTATGCCGTGCCGGTCATCCTCAAAAAGATCAACGTCGATCCGGCGCTGGCTTCGTCGGTCTTTGTGACAACCGTAACCGACGTTCTGGGATTCTTCTTCTTCCTCGGTCTGGCGACGTTGTTTCTTCCGTATCTGATCTGACCCTCCAAAAACACTTTCACTTACGGCAGTCAATGAACTGCCTTTTTTAACTGCTTTGTGGTATATTGGAAACCGGAAAGGAGGGGGAAATCCATGCTTCTGTGTTGTTCCCAGCGCACCGATCTGTGCGCGTTTTACAGCGAGTGGCTTGTCCGCCGCTTTCAGGACGGACTTGTCGATATCCGCAATCCGTTCGCGCCCAAGCAGGTGCTGCGCGTGGAGTTTTCACCAAGTCAGGTCGACGCGGTGATCTTCATGACCAAGAATCCGACGCCGATGCTGGATAAGATGGCTGTCTTCCGCGATTACGCGGTCGGTTTCCAGGTCACGGTGACGCCCTACGGTCCTGAAATTGAGCCGGGCTTAACAGATAAGCGGCAGGTGCTGGACAGCTTCCGCCAGCTGGCTGACCAGCTCGGCCCTTCTCACATGATTCTGCGGTATGATCCGATCTTCTTATCTCAACGATACGACGAAGCGTTTCACCTCCGGGCGTTTGAGCGCTGCTGCCAACAGCTTACAGGTTCCTGCACGCAGGTCATCATCAGCCATCTGGATCTCTATAAAAACACCCGGAAGCATCAGCGTGAACTGAACTGGCTGCCCGATTCTCTGGAGCGCTTTGCGGCGTTAGCGTGCCGGCTGGCTGAGGTCGGTACTCGTTACGGCATGCGGCTGCAGCTGTGCGCGGAGGATCTGGATCTGAGCGCTGCCGGCATTGAAAACCGCAGCTGCATCGATTCTGAATGGCTGCGGGCGCTGACCGGGAAAACGCTGGAATATCCGCTGACCCAGGCGCGGCCGCATTGTCATTGCCTGCAGGTCACGGACCTGGGCGAATACAACAGCTGTGCTCATCATTGCCGCTATTGCTACGCCAACTTCGACGAGGCGCAGATCGCCCGGCGGAGAGCGCTGCACGATCCGCAATCCACACTCTTAATCGGTCAGTTACAGCCTGACGATCAAATCGTTATGAAAAAAAAGTCTGAACGGCAGCTGCGCCTGTTCTAGACTTTTTTGTTATTCCAGCGTTTCAATTTTCGCTTGCAGCTCCGCCAGTGTGCCTTCAAACTCACATTCCACCGGCCGGTTCTCCGTGTTTAACAAACAGTCAGTGATCAGCCAGCCTTCCATGCCCAGTGAACGGGCCGTCATGTCTTCTTTGACGTCGTTGCCGATCATGACGCACTGCTTCGGATCAAGATTCAACCGCTGGAGGATTTCTTCATAGTATTTCGGATTCGGCTTGCAATAGCGGCAGACCTCAAACGTCGTGATCCAGTCGAAATCATTCTGGTCCAGGCCGGCCCAACGGATCCGGTTTTCCGTCGCAATCCGCGGGAAGATCGGGTTGGTCGCCAAGACCAGCGTATAGCCTTTTTCTTTCATCCGCTTCACAATCTTATTCGCCAGCGGCGTCGGCGCGCAGGCTTCGACCGCTTCGTTGAATTCGTTGCGGTAGTAGTCGAGGAATTCTTCTTCCAGCGTTTCATGATGCAGACCCGTCAACACATCGAACACCTGCCAGAACACCTGTTCATTCGTCGAGCGTCCGTCGTTGCCCACCATTGCCGCAGTGCCTTTCCAAATTGTTTCAACCAGCTGCTTCGGATCGATCTTCCCGGCCATCTTCTTCTCCAGTCGGGAAAAATAGCTGTGGACAAATTGATCCTGATCCATCGGCAGCAGCGTGCCGTCCAAATCAAAAAAATAGGTTTTTTTCATCGTCAGATTCCTTTCGCAATGGCTCTATTATACACAAATTACCAATATCATAAAAGCGGACAATCGTTTTCGATTGTCCAATTTTCTGCTTATTTTCTACTCATTCAATCGGTCGACTGAGCGGAATGCCGTTTTTGAATCAGCGCCGCCAGAATCGAAGCGATGACAGCCGCGATGGCAACGATCAGCGCTTCCCGCGTCCGCCCTTCGATCAGAAAGTTTCCGATCAGCGTACCGGCCAAGACCGGAATGATCGAGCCGACACCGCAGCAAAACAGAAAAACGGACCAGCGGACATCCGAAACCGCCGCCAGATAGGGCTTGACCACATTAGGCAGAATCGGCAGAAGAAACATCAGGAAACAGTAAAGCTCTTTATTTTTTCCCGCCAGCCAGTGATGGAAACGCTCCAGCGACCGCGAAATCTTTGATTCTGGCGACAGCTGACCGAGCAGCTTTTCCGCAAACAAATAGACAAGACCATTGCCCAGAACCATCCCCGCCAGAATGACGAGCGACCCCAATAATGGGCCATAGCTGGCCCCGGCCGCCGCCTGCAGCGACAGCGCCGGAATCAGCGACGTGATCACCTGCACCATCTGAAGCAGAATCAGAAACAACACGCCTTTCAGCCCCAGTGCGCGGAAGTACAGCTGAATCGCCTGTTCGTCGCCGCTTTTCAATAACGCATTGACCGCCGGAAGAAAATCCAATGCCGCCAGCACAAGCAAAAGTACGCCCGCAATCGCGGCGATCCCCTGCAGCCGGTTCCATTTTCGTTGCTTATTCATAAGAAAAAATCACCAGGGATCCCGGTGATTTAAAGATGAATGACTTCCTGCGTCGTTTTGACGATCATCGTAATATCAGCGCCTGTTACATCAAAATCAACGTCTTTCACCGTTAAGCTGATTTCCTTTAACAGTTTCTCTGCTTTTTTCTGCGCGAGTTCATTTAACTGTTTAAACTCAATTTTCATATCTAACACCTCGTTTCTATTTTACCATGAAAGGTCTGCTTTGAATATAGTGGAATTCTGACAAGTTTTGTCGAATTCTTAACTTTTTGTTTTCTTTTTGCCAATCGTTTATTCCACTAACCGTTTTATGAAGTTGCCCGTGATCTGCAAGCCCTCGTTGACAATGATGAAAGCTTTGGGATCCATCTGCGTGATCATCCGCCGCAGGTCATTGACCTCGTCCTTGGACACGATTGTGACCAGCACCTCGGTTTCCGTCTGGGTGTAGGCGCCCAAGCCCTTCCAATACGTCACCCCGCGCACAAAATCCTTGAGGATCCGGCTTTTGATTTCCGGATTCTTCGTAAAGATCATCAGGCTCATCTCGATGTTCTGAAGATGAACCTTATCGAGCACAAACGAGTACACGGCAGCATAGATGATACTGTAAATCGCGATTGGCAAATCGAACAGGAACGCGCACAGGCAGTACACCAGCGCGTTGAACAACAGCTGAAGCTTGCCGACACTGAACGATTTCCAATGCAGCGCGGCATACACGCCGACGATATCCGTTCCGCCGCCGCTGGCCCCGCTGACCAGTGTCATCCCAATCCCCAAAGCTCCGACAATCGCCCCGATGATGAGCGAAGCCAGCACGTCGTCCAGAATCGGGACGGCGGGAATCGGAATCAGCGAAAAGCAGATGGTCTGAGTGATCAGCGACAGCAGCGTCCCGAGAAAGAATTTGCGGCTTAACGAGCGGTAAGCCATAACGAACAGCGGCACATTGATCAGAAAGTTGATCACGCCCGCGATATCAAAACTGAAATTCAGGTTCATCCGGCTGGTCAGCACCGTTCGGAAAATCTGCGACAGTCCGACGATCCCGCCGTTATAGAGATTGACCGGAACGACAAAAAGATTAATCGAAGCCGCAAACAGCGCCGACCCGATCAGAATCATCGTGTAATCATAAGCTTGTGAATGGCGTTTCATGAATTGGTTCCTCCTGGTTTCCCCACGGATCCTCTCCTATTTTATATGAACTCGTGTAATTCTACCAGTCTATTTTTGACTTTTCATCTTTCTCTTTTATCTTGTTCAATTCCCGATCAAAATAATCGGGAACACTCTTGTTTTATGGTATGATTAAAGTAAGTAAAGCAGGTGATTTGAATGGACGTCAAAGCGTTAACCTACTACGTCGCCATCGTCGATCAGAAAAGCATCAACAAAGCGGCTGAAATTCTTTACATCAGCCAGCCGGTTTTATCCCGAACCGTTCAGGCGTTGGAAGACGAGCTGGGCGTCCAGTTATTGATCCGAACTAATCATGGAATTGAAATGACCCCGGTCGGTCAGAGCTTATATTATTATGCCCATAGCATTCTTTCGCAGTTTGACGAGATCGAACGGCTAAAGAAAACGTATCATGCGGTGGTGGAAACGCGCTTGTCGGTGTCAACGGCAATGCTTCTGCTTCAGGATGTGATCGTGCAGGACTATTTCAAAGCGGCTCCCAGCGATCACGCGGTCATTAACATTCAGGAAACCGGTATCGAGCAGGCGATCAAGAATGTCAGCGATCAGGTATCTGAGATCGCGATCATGACCTTGAACTCCGTGCAGCACCGGGTCATGACCCGGGTAATTAAAATTCAGGGATTACAGATGCACTCGATCAAGAAGGACGCGGTGTACGTCCATCTTGCCCAAACCCATCCGTTAGCCCAGCAAAGCACGATTGCCACCTCCGAGCTGTTGGACATGACCTATCTGCGGATGCCGCAGGATTTCTACACTCAGCTCAATTACACCTTCAAAGTCGGCGATCAGGAACTGACGAACTTCAAGAAGACCGTCACGATCAACAATTACCACACGATGATCAATCTGTTGAAGCACAGCGATTCATTCATGTTCGGCAACTGCTGGCAAGCGGCTGATCTCAAGAAAGGCGGCATCGCTTCCATTCCCTTGGAAACGGACAATGTGTTCCGTCATTTAGTCTGGATCGAACGTCAGCGGCATACTTTATCCAACGAAGCCAAACTCTTTCTTGACTTATTTTGTTCCTCATTAAGTGAATAATATTCCTTATTAAAAGTATAATTTCATAAAAAGTATAACCAGGCTATACCTTATTGATATTACACACTTTTGAATTCTTCTCTTATAATAATAATGTAAACATATTCTAGTTAAGAGGAGGAATATTATAATGAAGAAAAAAGCAATTCTCGGTTTCATGACCGGTGCGGCGATTGTCGCAGCGACTACAGGATCTTATGCAGCATGGGATAAGTTAAGTGACAGTGCTGAAACAAAGGTAACTATTGCAAACCCAGTCACTATTACTGCTCAAGCTGTTCAGGCGCCTACTTCCAATGATTCCTTAACAGATGGAGATCTAATATATACGGCAGACTTACCTTTTGAAGTAAAAACCAGTTCTCATGAAAATTTAACATTAACTGAAACACATACAGTAAAAATTGGGGATGCAGAAGTAGATTCTAATAAAGTAACCACAAAGATTGTTGATGCTAGTTCGCAAGATGTTACGGAAAGCAGTAAAATCACTGATCAAAAGTATACTGTTCACGTTGAAGTTACATTAGACGAAAGTGATCGTACTTCTGCCGGAGAACAATTAACAATTTCAGCTACTCCAACTTTGTCTGTTAAAAAGTAATTGATTACACTGACAAAGCCATCTTCGGATGGCTTTTTTTAAAAGTATCTTTGATTCTAACCTGAATACTGATAAAATAGAGATAACTGTGGAGATAGTAACATGGGGACAAAGAAAAAGTGGAAAGTTAAGCCGAAGATTGTAAATTGGATATTCCGATTTATATCTTTTGTTTTGTTCTGCTATATCTTTGGGATGTTGTTCTTTCCCGATACCATGATCAAACTGACCGGTTTTCAATTCTATACAGTATTAAGTGGTAGTATGGAGCCGAAGATTCCAACCTATTCGCTGGTTTTATCCAAGAACATAAAATCAGATGATGAGCTGGTTCCCGGCACAATCATTACCTTCCATGCGAACCGGCTGGGTGAAGATACGGTATTGACGCATACTTTAGCCAAGACCGAAGTTGAATCTGATGGCCGGGTACGGTATTATACGCAGGCTTATGCTTACGAAGGGCTGGATGAATATCACACATACCGGCAGGATATCGTCGGCATCTATGTCATGCATGTTCCTTTCCTGGGAAAGATTGTGTTGTTCTTACAGAGCCAGTATGCCTGGTTCATCATTCCGATTGTGGTTGTCATCCTGTTCTTATCGTGGATTGTGGAATTGTTGATGGAGCGCAATGAATTGATCGGCAAGCGCAACGCCGATAAGCTGACCAGCGATCTGAAAGAGATCGAACAGGCTGAGTTCAGCTTCGACAGCACGACCATTCAGAATTCCTTCCTGGTTGTCAAAGGGCTGGTCATTTATAATGGACAGTGGCAGACGCCGATCGCCCGGATCGACTTCATGAATGAAAAATATGAAATTCTCGATACGGCGTTGTTATATCTGCGGCCGAAGAAATCCAAGCTGGAACACAAGCTGAAGTGGGTCGCGGTCGTCAAATATGACAAGAAGATTAAATATCAGGACGCGCATCTCTACTCGCTGGACTATCCGCTGAGTGAGAACGAGAAAAAACAATTAAAGAAAAAGATCAAGAAAGAAAATCGCATGCTGAAAAAATCCAAACCGAAGGCAGTCTGAAAAAGGCTGCCTTTTCGTTGGATTCCAGTCAAAGGCTTAACGTCAGCCGGCGACTTCGGTTTCCTCCTCGACAAATTCATACATGTTCATTTCATCGAAATCACAGAATTCAGCGATTGTCATATTAAAGCCTAACGCTAACTGATGAATTGTCGCGATTCCTGGATTCTTGGTATGACCTTTAATGATGTTCTCCAAGGTGGAGGTGCTGACGCCGGACATTTCAGATAATTTATAATATGAAATGTTACCTCTTTGTTTGCATAATTCCCGGATTCTTTTCGATATCAATGTTACGTATTCCATAGTTCAGCTTCCTTTCTTTTGTTTTTTGCGGTTCTATGATAGCAATATCGTTTCCCAATTATTCCCATATATGGGAATAGTATTTTTGCAGGTAAGTGATTTTGAAAGAATTGCTGAAAAGGAGAGTGAAAAATTCACTTGATAACAAAAGAGAAGTAAGAATTTCACATGGTATTTATCAAGATAAAATGAGGTAAAAAATAAATTTATAATTTTTTCTTATTTCTACTAATTTCAATTAAATATGAATTACAACCTCTATCATAATCAATTTTCAAAAAGAAAGAATACAGTGTTTATTTAAAGTTTTTCTGGTATTTAATCTTTTTTTGATATACATATTTTTGATACACTCAAAATATTAGGAATATACGTAGAAACAGACTCCAGCAACGGCCGGACAAAAGAAAAACTCTGCTCGTCCCGAAATCATTGCTTTGGGAGAAGCAGAGTTAGATTGATATTGGATTATTCTTCGGTGATTTCCACCTTGGTCATGACATCGCCGTTGCGCATGGCACGGACAGCGCCAAGGTTATCCGTCACCTGACCGAAGACCGTATGCACGCCGTCCAGATGCGGCTGCGGATCATGGCAGATGAAGAACTGGCAGCAGCCGGTGTCCTTGCCGCGGTGAGCCATCGACATCGCGCCCGCGACATGCTTATGCGGATTGTTTTTCGTTTCGCAGGGAATCGTGTAGCCCAGATCGCCCGCGCCAGTGCCGTAAGGGCAGCCGCCCTGGGAAACGAAATGCGGAATGACGCGGTGGAAAGTCTTGCCGTTGTAATAGCCTTCCTTAATCAGCTTGACGAAGTTGGCGACGGTGATCGGCGCTTCGTCCGGATACAGCTCAAACGGAATTTCAGCTCCGTTAGCCATCGTAATTTTACCTTGAATTAAACCCATAATTTGTTCGCTCCTTTTCTTTCCTTCTTATTCTACTCTATTTTCAAAATCCTTGCATTAAGATTCGCAGGTCAGCCGGTACCGCACCACGATCTGCGGCGTACCCATATCTAATGTCTTTTTCACAGGCTCGGCCGTAAACCCGCAGTGTTCATAAAACTGGCGGGCCTGGACATTCGACTTGAGAACCCACAGAACAATTGTGGAATAGCCGCGCTGCCGCAGCTGATCAATCCCTGTCTGCATCAGCCGCTTGCCGATCCCCTGACGTTGAAATTGGGGAAGCAGATACAGCGCCACGATCTCACCCAGCAATTCGCTGTCGTTTTCTTCCGTGCCGATCCGGCAGAAACCGACGATCTTGTCCGCCTGTTCTGCCAGCCAAATCTCCGCGCAGCCATTTAGCTTAAACGTTTCTAAGCTGCGCTGAAGAGTGCGGGTTTTCAGGAATTGGGCGTCAATCAGCCCGGCATACGCGGCCTGCCAGCTCAGTACGTGAACTTCTGCCAGACCCTGTGCATCCTGCGGACTGGCTTGACGGATTCTCATTCAGCATTCCTCATTTCTGGGATTGGATATACGTCTGGACGTCTTGTTCAATCAAGTCAAACGGACGCGGACCGTTATCCAGGATCACGCTGTAAAAGTCCTTCTGATCAAACCGATCCGACAGGGCTTCGCGGGCTTGATCGCGCAGCTGTTCCATCTTCATTTCGCCCACGCCGTATGGCAGCAGCACGCCCGGGTTGGCAACCAGCTGAGGATAAATCTGTGCCGCTGCGTCTTCATAGCCGAAATTGCTCAGATAGCTTGTCAAATCCGCTTCACTCCAGCCTAAGCCGTTCACCCCCATATCGCACAGGGATTGCAGATAGTAGCCGAACATTGCGTTGATCTGCAGGGTTTCAATCAGATTTTCATCGTCGATGCCCAGCCAGCGGTAAGCTTCCAGCGCGATGATTTCCGCCCAGCCTTCCGCGTAGGCAGTTTCCGAAAGGACGCGGCGGATTGGATGGGGATCGGTATTCTGGAAATAGTTATGTTGGTAACAATGTCCCGGAAAGCCTTCGTGCGCCAGCGTAGTCCACAGCGTTTCAGCCTTGTCGGCATACGCGGGATTGACCTTCATGATGTTTTCCGTTTCCTGATCCAGCGGCGGGATCAGATAGTAGGCGATCGTATTCTCGCTGGCGATACTGGCATCAAGGAAGCTGACGGTATAGCGGATCGAGGGAATTTCCGGCACCACTTCCGTCATTTTCTTTTCAAATTCCGCTAACAGCTCCGTTGCGTCGACGGTCGGGAATTCCACAGCTTCCAGCTTCTCCAGCAGGTTTGGATCCTGCTGGGCCAGCGTCTGCATGCGCTGCAGCTTCTGAATCAGGAAATTCTCCAGCTCGCTGGCCAGCTCCATAATCGTCTGATCGGTTCCGGTTTTGGCTTGCATCAACAGTTCGTAATAAGCGCGTCCCTGCTCGCCATACGCCGCCGCCAGACCGCCCTGCCCCTTGGCGCTGCCGCGCAGGGCTTCCAGCTCTTCCCGGACATGACGGTAGCTTGGCAGATAGGTTTCCTTCATCAGCGTTTCATTCTCGTTGGCATAGCGCTGACGCTGCTCGTCGCTCAGGCTGTCAATCGCGGCCAGCTTTTCCTGAAAATTAACGATCAGGGCATTGTCGTCTACCTTTTCCACAAACCGGTCGATTTCGGCCAGCGTGCTGTCGAGGGTTTCATCCTGCAGGAAGTAGCCGCGCCGAGCCTGGTTTTGAGTATAGGTCACAGCTTCGTTAAGATAGCGTTCTACATCCGCCAGCAGCGTCAGATACAGCTGGACGTCCTCTTCCGTTTCCATGCGGAACTCGAGAAAGTTCTGATTTAACGCGCCGATCAAGCCTTGGTTCGGCTCGAACAGAAATTGCAAAGGCATGTATTCGTTCATCGCTGACGTTTGTTCCAGATCGCGCTGCAGCAGCTGATAATTGAGCTGCTGGACGGCCGTGAGATCCTCCGGCTTGAATTTCTGTAAATTCTGCAGCGCGGCTTCAGTTTCCTGTTGATGGCGTAGTTCATCGGCTTCGCTCAGACTGCCCAGCGTCATTGGTTTCTCACGGATGCCCAGAGCCGCGGGATCTATCAGGGAAAAATGCAGCGTCAGGGCGTCCTGCGTCAGCTGGCGGCGGGTTTCCTCCATCAGGAATTCATCGAAGGCTTTCTGGACCTCCGTGGTTCCCGTCTGCGCTTGCGGCGCGGGACTCGCTTTTTTTGCGGAAAACAGCGCGCAGCCGCTGCCGGACAGGATCAGCGCGGATGCCGCCAGCGCCAGTCCGATTTTTTTCAGGTTCATGTTTTTCCTTCTCCTTTCGACGACGTCGGTTCGTCATCGTTAGTTTAGCATCAAAGCGGGCGGCGCATACGTGATCAGCGGCGCAGACTGACTTCGCTTAAATCCCAGACGGCGTCTGCCAGATCGCTGTAGAATTCTTTTTCATGACAGACCAGCAGCACCGTTCCCGGATATTCGGCGATCGCTTTGTGCAGCTCGTCCTTGGCGTCCTGATCGAGATGATTGGTCGGTTCGTCCAGAAACAGCACGTTGTACGGCGTGTTCAGCAGCTTGCACAGCCGCAGCTTCGCCTGTTCCCCACCGGACAGCACCATCACCTGACTTTCGATCTGATCGGTCGTCAAGCCGCACCGGGCTAACGCGCTGCGGATTTCATATTGGGAATAGGCGGGATAGGTCTGCCACAGTTCCTCGATGCAGGTGCGGCGAATCGGCTCGGTGATTTCCTGTTCAAAATAGCCGATCTCCACATGCTCGCCCAGCTGGACGGAACCACTGACCGGCGGGATCAGCCCCATCAGACTTTTCATCAGCGTTGTCTTGCCCAGTCCGTTCGCACCGGTAATCACCACTTTCTGACCCTTTTCCAGCACCCGATTGATCGGTTTGGACAGTGGTTCGTCATAGCCGATCACCAGATCGGTTGTGGAAAAGATGACCTTGCCCGGGGTTTTCCCCATCTGAAAGCGGAAGGTCGGCTTCGGCTTTTCCGCGCTCAGTTCAATCCGTTCCATCTTCGCCAGCTTCTTTGCACGGGAATTCGCCATGCCGCGGGTCGCGACGCGTGCCTTGTTGCGGGCGACGAAATCCTCCATCCGGGCAATTTCCTGCTGCTGACGCTGATAGGCCGCTTCCAGCGCCAGCTTGTTCTGTTCGTACAGGCGGTGGAATTCGTCGACGTTGCCGACATAGCGGGTCAGCCGGCAGTTTTCCACATGGTAGATGAGATTGACGACCTCGTTGGTAAACGGCATATCGTGAGAAATCAGGATAAACGCGTTTTCATAGTTCTGCAGATAGGTTTTCAGCCAGCGGATATGCTGCTCGTCGAGATAGTTGGTCGGTTCGTCCAGAAGCAGAATGTCCGGTTTTTCCAAAAGCAGCTTCGCTAACAGAATTTTCGTGCGCTGGCCGCCGGACAATTCGCTGACGTCCCGATCCAGCCCGATCTCGCTCAGCCCCAGCGCCTGGGCGACTTCCTCAATCTTGACGTCGATCTGGTAGAAATCATGGTGTTCCAGCGTATCCTGCCATTCGCCGATCTGTTCCAGCAGCTCGTTCATCTCGTCTTCCGTGCAGTCTGCCATCTTTTCATAACCGGCCGTGATCTGTTTTTCGATATCGAATAGCCCGGCAAAGGCCTGCGCCAGAGCGTCATGGATCGTCATTCCCGGTTCCAACACGGCGTGCTGATCCAGATAGCCGACCTTCACGTTCTTACTCCAGGTGATTTTTCCTTCCTCCGGTTCCAGCTTGCGCGTAATGATTTTCATAAACGTGCTCTTGCCCTCGCCATTGGCTCCCAGCAGCCCGACGTGTTCGCCTTTTAACAGGCGGAACGAGACGTCCTCAAAAATACTGCGGCCGCCAAAGCTGTGGCTGCAATGTTCCAGCGTTAAAATACTCATAGTCTAACCCTTCCTTGTTTGATTTGATAAGATAACGGATTCAGTGTAACGAATGGCGGTGAGGTTGTCAATTCCAAGCGCGGATTTCAGCGTTTTTCTTGGACTTCAAAATAAAAGTTTGAAGACCTTACTGAATTTCAGCCGGTTTCAAACTTTTCAAATTTATTCGTTTTCTAGATCATTGTTCTAAAGTCCGCATCGCCTCAGACGGAATTACAGTTGTTCACGCACCATCATCAAGGCATATCCAAGCAAATTCTGACCTTGCCACTTCTTCCTGTTCATTCTGTCAGGATCAGACATCGAAAGTCCGATGCCCCAGATCCGGTCTTTTACCGCACACTCTGCTAAAACAGCATCTCCTGTTGCCTTAAGTTGTTCTTTTAAATCCTCGTTTTGAGAAAATTTCGCAAGCAAGCCCTCGTAAACCACGATCTGACGTATTCCATTCCAATGATGATCATCGTAATTGGACACATGTCTGCCAAGTTCTTTAATCCAGGCAACATCCTCCGTGGCCAGAATCTGCGCTGCGGAAGCTTCATCGTGGAAGCAAACTGCTTTGCGAACCATCATAAACTGCTCCATCGAGGAGAATACGTTATTCTTCACTATAAATCGGGAAGGATACCAATTGCTTAAATATCCATTTTCTTCGTCAGGGTTATGAAAACAAACAATTTTCATCATACTTCACCCACTTTCCGCACGGCCAAATCCAGGTCTAAATCATGCAGCCCGGAATATGCTTTCTTTAGGAAATCGAGCGGCACTTTCTCGATCACTTCCCAGCTCGGAATGTTGTAATACCATTGATAATACGCATAAAACTCGCCGATCCAATCGGGCATGAACCCGCCCAGAGCTTTACCTGCCTTCAAAGTATACTTTTCCGTTTTGATAAAGTATATCCACAATTCTTCGCGCTCATTGTGTTGACATAGGCCATCGCTTCATCAAACCTTTTTCTTGTTTTGCTTTTCATATACTGTTCGATAAAATCTTCTGTATCCTTATCCGGATAGGAATGAGCTACAAAATCAAACAATTTTCCTTGACTTTCAACAACATCATTTAAATAATCCTCTGGATATGCTCGCATCATCATTCCTCCTCAAACAGCGTGCTGAACACCTTTGTAACCTTGTTTGCATCAGAATCAATGAGTTCATGCATTTTCTGCCTTGCAGTTATATCCCGCTGAATCCTCGTTAATCAATGCTCTTGAGCACGGCCAGCTGGCGCTGCAGATCCGCGATTGTGATCTGCGAGGTGCGCACCTGTTCCAGCCAGTTTTCCACCTCCGGCATCTCCCGGTCTTCTTCCCGGGCCGACGCGTACGCCCGGCCGATTTCCATGTACGCCGTATTCAACATCTCTTCCGTCGCTTTCAGCTGGCGTTTCAGTTCAATCTGACGCTTAGTCTGATCCAGCTTGTCCTTTGCCCGCTCCGTGCCTTTTTCCGCAGCCTGCGTCACGTTCTGGACGAGCTTTTCAGCCTGTTTCTTGAAATCCATTTCTGATTCCTCCCTTACCGGTTTCTAAAGGAAAGCATTTCGATGAACAATGCGATGCCTCCCAGTATACAATATGCCGCGATCAGCGTCGTCAGCACGATCGCCGAGCTTAACGGACTGATCAGAAAACAAATGCCCGCGATCACCGAAAGCACGCCGCCTGCGATCGCCATGCCGGAACCCTCGACCCGGAAGTAGTTCAGCTTCATCGCGTAATCGAGCTTATGGATTCCGATCACAATCGCGCTGACGCCCAAGAGGACGGCGAACACCGTGATGACCATTTCCGCATCGGCCCGCAAAAGCAAGACCGCGATCAACAGATCGAACAGCCCGCGGACAATCGTCAGACTTTGCCGGAACAGTGCGCTGGTCGACAGGTAATCGAGAATTTCCACGATCCCGACCAATCCCAGAATGACCGCAATTCCCCGCTCAATCCACAAGACGACCGACTGCGGACAGAACAACAGCACGATGCCGAGCACGACCAGAACCGCTGCCAGGACAAGTCCCAGCCGGCGCAGGGAACGCAGCTTGCGGTTGATTTTATCCTGCATTTCATAAAAGCTTTCCTGATTGCCTGAACTAAAAATAAACATAAAACCGCCTCCGTTTTCATTCAGCGTTATCTTTATTCTTCCATTATTCGCTTCTTTTCCCAGCTTGTCAACCGCGGCAGCCGGAATCGATCTCAGTCCGCTAACAGCGTGTCGATCAGATCTGCTACGCCTTCCTCACGGCAGCTTGCCAGCTGCGGCCAGCCGCGGTCTTTCAAGGTTTGCGAAGCGTTGGCGACGATATACGGATGGCCGACGATTTCCAGCATGCTCATATCGTTTTCGCTGTCGCCGACCGCGTAGAAATCATTCACATCCAGATGCAGCTTGTTGGCCAGGGCACGCACCCCGACCGCCTTGGTCTGATGCTGATCATGGATTTCCAGCAGCTCGCCGCTGGTGCGGATCAGCTGCAGCCCCATGGTTTCCGGCTGCAGCGCCTGCCGCAATCGCCGCGGGGTTTCTTCATCGGCGGCGTTGATAAACATCAACAGCTTGACGACCGTCCGGGGATCGATCGCATCACGCAGCACCACGCGCGGATCCTTTAAAAATTCCAAATGGTCAATCTGTGCCCGCGGCATCGGCCGGTTGATCACGATTTCATCAAGCGTGTACGCAAAATAGGGAATCCCCAGCTGATCCATAACATCCATGCACCGCTGACTCCGCGCGCCAACGCATGCCAGCCGCTCAAACCGGCCGGTGGAAGGTTCCGCCAGAACGCCGCCGTTGGAAGCAATATGCCAGCCCTCCTGCATTTTCAACAGAGCGATCAGATCGTCAAACGCACAGGCGTTCTTGCCGCTGGCAAACACCAGCCGATGTCCAGCCGCCAGCCATCGCCGCAGCGCCGCTTCGCTGCGGGGCTGAAGTTCCTTCATCGCTTCGATCAGGGTGTTGTCGATATCCAGAATCAACGTTTTTGACATAGCTTATTTCTCCTTTGATCTTCGTTGGAACAAGGTTTGTCCGTTGGAATTATTTTACCGTTTTTCCAGTAAATATGCTACACTATCCACAGAAAAGCGAGGTCTTCGTTATGATTCCCTTCTTATGTCCAGTCTGCCGCCGGCCGCTGACGCTGACGCAGTCTGTTTATCAATGTGAAAAACGCCACAGCTTTGACCTGTCGCGTTTTCATTACGTCAATTTAATCCGTTCGTCAAAGAAAATCCACGGCGATAACGCGGAGATGGTTAAAGCTCGCACGCGCTTTCTGCAAAGCGGGGCCTACCAGCCGCTGAAAGATCAGTTAACGGAATTAATCCAGACGCTCAATCCCTCATCCGTGCTGGATTCCGGCTGCGGCGAAGGTTACTATACGGAGCTGTGTGAAACGCTGAAAAACTGCGAATGTTTTGGCATCGACTTATCCAAGGAAGCGCTGAAGCAGGCGGGACGAAGTTGTCCTTCCGTTCATTTCGCAGCGGCTTCGGTCTTTGAGCTGCCGCTGCCGGATCAGTCGATCGACGTGATCTGGTCTTGCTTTGCACCGCTGGCGATGGCTGAGAATGCGCGCGTGCTGAAAGATCAGGGAAAACTGATCGTCGTCGGCCCTGGCCCGCGGCATTTATGGAGCTTAAAAGAAGTCTTATACGATACGCCCTATCTCAATCTGCAGGAAACAACCGTGGCCCCGGAGTTTGATCTGATTGACGAACAGACTTTACGTTATGAAATACAGCTGGAAAGTCAGGCGCAGATTCAGGATCTCTTTACGATGACCCCGTATTATTACAAGACTTCGATTCAGGATAAACAGAAACTGGCCGCTTTGACGCAGTTATCCACAGAGGTGGAATTCATCCTGCGGATTTACGAGAAAAAATCTGTCTGAGTACGAAAGCTTGAATCGACTGACAGTTAAAATTACCCGGGAAATAATCGAGGTGAGTTCAATATGAAAATTACGCTGGCCGCCGCGCTTTCCGTCAATGGAAGCATTCCTCAAAATTTAAATAAAATCGAAGCGGTTCTGCGGACGCATCCTGATCAGGATTTCGTCCTTTTCGGCGAGGCCTTTCTTCAGGGCTTTAACAGTCTGACTTTTGATTCCGATCATGACCAGCAATGGGCTGTCGATCTCAGCGATGCGCCAATAAGCTGGCTGCGGGATCTGGCAAGAACGGTACATTCCGGCATCGGCGTCGGTTATTTCCGGTTTCATCAGGGAAAATGGACGAGCAATTATTTGATCATTTCCAATCAGGGGGAAATCCTGCTTGATTATGCGCGGATGTCGCCGGGCTGGAAAATCCACAGCGCTGATCCTCAGCTTTATACAGAAGGGACGCAAAGCGGAATCTTCCGTTATCATGGGAAACAGATCGGCGTCCTGTTATGCGGCGACGGCTGGACCGACGGAGTTGTTTCCGCAATGGTTTCGCGGCAGCCGGATCTGGTGTTCTGGCCGGTATATGTCTGTTTTCCGCTGACTGAATGGAAGCAGGAACAAGCCGGGGCGTATGCCCTTCAGGCCGGCAGCTTCGCAAAACGGGTTGTCCTGGTCAACAATCTGGACACACCCGGTGTTGAAGAACCGGCGCTGGGCGGCGCTTTCGATATACAAAACGGACAGATTCAGGCTTCACTGCCCTGGACTGAAGAAGGGTGTCTGACGTTGGAAATTCCGGAATAAAACCCCGTTTTTTTCTATGTCTAACCGCGAAATAAAATTTCATTTCAACTTGTATACAAGATGGTTGAACTTCTGGTGTAAACTTGCTACAATAGGGGCATAGAGAGGAGATTTCCCATGAACTTTGCAAATTATCCTGAACTGACCGACGCTGAGCTGAACGACGCGATTCATTATGCTGTCGAACAGGTACGCAGCGGCTTAAACGACTTCACCACCAGCATGAAGTATCCCAACAGCGTCAACAATTTTTATCCCCTGATGGACAATACCGAATGGACCAACGGCTTCTGGACCGGCGAGGTCTGGCTGGCCTATGAAGCGACAAAGGAAGACTGCTTCAAACAGACCGGGCTGACGCATGTCGAAAGTTTCTTAGACCGCGTTAACCGCAACATCGTCCTGGAACATCACGACCTCGGTTTCCTGTATTCCCCTTCCTGCGTTGCGGCTTATAAGCTGCTCAACGATGAAAAGGCCAAGGAAGCGGCGCTGAAAGCAGCGGATAAGCTGATCACCCGGTTCCAGGAAAAAGGCGGCTTCATTCAGGCCTGGGGTCCGTTAGGCGCGAAAGACAACTACCGCTTGATTATTGACTGCCTGCTCAACCTGCCGTTATTGTACTGGGCAACAGAAGTCAGCGGTGATCCGAAGTATCGTGAAATCGCGCTGAAGCACATCCATACAGCCTTAAGCGTCGTGATCCGGCCGGATTATTCGACTTATCATACGTATTTCTTCGATCCGGAAACAGGCAAACCGAGCCACGGTGTTTCCCACCAGGGCAACCGCGCTGAATCCGCCTGGGCACGCGGCCAGAGCTGGGGCGTCTACGGTCTGGCCATCAGCTACAAATATACCCGCAATCCGGAATACCTTGAGCTGTTCCGGCATGTTACGAAATACTTCATCGATCATCTGCCAAGCGATCTGATTCCGTACTGGGATTTCGATTTCACCGACGGCAGCGACGAACCGCGCGATTCCTCGGCCAGCGCAATCGCGGCCTGCGGTATGCTGGAAATGGCGAAATACGTGGATCAGGCGGAAGCTGATCAGTTGATCAGCGATGCCAAACGGATGATCAAAGCGTTGTACGATCACTGCGCCGTCAAGGATCCGAAGATTTCCAACGGTCAGCTGCTTAACAGCACCTATTGCCGCAGCACCCCGACCAACGGCTGCCGTCAGCACGGCGTCGACGAATGCTGCAGCTGGGGCGATTACTTCTACTTCGAAGCGCTCACCCGCTTAAGCAAAGATTGGGAAATGTACTGGTAATTAATCAATTTCACTTTCACGGCGTCCGTTCAAACGGGCGCTTTTTTTCTTACCTGCTGCGCGCAAATAAAAAAACCGTTTCCTCTCAGCAGTCCGCTGATTCGGATCCGGATTTTCTTCGTATGATTTGATTGAAATCCGCAGCCGCCTCAGATCGAGGTTTGTTCGATCAAAAGTCGGCGTTGGCGGTCAAGTTCCGCCTTTTCCCTTTGGGTCTGATCCTGCCGCGCCGCCAGATGATCCAGCAGCGCCTGAACTTCATCCTCGGCGGTTTTAGCTTGGGCAAGAGCTTTCTCTATCCGCTCCTGAACTGCCCAGTCCGTAATGAAGCTATCAAACAGAAGATCCAGGATCCGCAAAAATGGATCCACCGTTAACTCCAGCGATGTATGGATATCCACATCGGTCAGCTCGCTTTCAAAGCAGCGCAGCTGATCCTCCAGCTGCTGGGCCAGCTGCTGGGCTTCCTCCAGCCGGCTATGCTTGACAAAACCGGTCATCATTCCGCCGCCGAACAGATCGACAGTCGACCACGTCAGCGCGTCGTCCATCTTTTCCACTAACCGGCGGGCTAACCCCCGCGCCGCTTTTCCCGCCTCGGCCGCTTCCCGCAGTTCCTTCAGCTGCCGCTGACATTCCCGCTGCCGCGCTTCCAGCTGGAAAATCACCGCGGCCTTGTCCGGCTGTCTTTGCTTCAGATGCTCCGCTTTCTGCTGCAGCAGCCGTTCCCATTGCTGCTCACAGCCCTTCAGATCCTGCAGTTCATGTTCAACCTGGGCAATCCGGACGGCCAGGGCTTCCTGCTGGCGGCGTGCAGCCTCAAATCGGGCCCCGGCCACAAGCGCTTCCCGGCGCTGCTCCGTCAGTTTTTCTTCCAGCTGTCCATTCAGACGAGCCCACAAAGCGGACCAGCTGAAGGCTTCGAGCTGATCAATATCCTGTTCTTCCTGATGCCAGCGTTCTTTCCGCAGCCCGACTTCCCAATTCAGCTTCGCCTGCTGCGCTTTCATCCGCTCCAGACGGGACTTCAGCCGGACCTGCCGGTCCAGCTGTTCGCGAACGGTTTCGATTTCCTGTTCCAAAGACGCCATTTTAATTCTCTCCTCCGGTACCTTCGCTTGAATTTTTCGGCTTTACTCATAATTAAAAGTGCCAGTATTATTTTATCGAATTTTCCACAATGCTTCAATATTCCACATGGATATGATTGCCCGGGCCTTGTTCTTCATTCGTTAACAACGCCTGAAGCCAGCGTTTCCAAATCGTGTCCGGTCCCAGCGCCTGCCACGCTTGATAACCGGGATGAGCCAACAATTCGGCGCGGATCTGATCCAGCTGACCTTGCCGGTAGCTGAACATCGTCCGCTGAAATACCTCTTCCATAAGCTGACGCTGCTCCGGTGTCAGCTCTGCATTTTTCAACGTGGAATCCAGCGTGCTTTGATTGACCTGCCGCTGTGCCTGGACGGAATAGGCAGGAAAATCAAGCAGATCCGGATTGGCAAGTCCCTGCGTCTGCGCCCAGGCGGCGACGTCGATCGTTTCCTGGGTATAATCCAATCCTTCTGCACTGATCTGGACGCGGCCATAGGTATTCGGCCAGGCAATGGGCATCGGCAGCACGATTTCAGTCAGACTTTGCGCTCCGGCCGTGTCCGTCTGGATATGCCCGGTATGACGGTGCCCGCTGATATGCGTTTTAACGTTCAGTTGTTCCAGCAAGGCTTTGACCGTATCTGCCGCGGCAACGATATCGCTGGAAGCCGTCACGGTGTGATCGAGCAGATTATGATGGCTGAAGGTCAGCATCAGCCAGCCTGACTGCCGCGCTTGTTCTCCCAGGGCCTGCAGCCATTTCAAGGTTGAGTCCGACAATGTCCCCTCGCTGCCGCCCGGCCTTTCGCTGTTGGTATCCAGCAGAACAAGCAGCACTCCGGCGTCCGTAAGCTCCGCATAGCTCAGCGAATCGGGATCGCGGGAGTAGGCCTGATCATAGCCGAATTCATGATACAGGTTCGCAAATTCTTCCCGTGTCACCATCGCGAGATCATGATTGCCGGGAATGACCCGCACCGGCACAGTTTCATTCACCTTCCGCAGCATTGCCGCCATTTTCTGATGATCCTGTTCGTCGCCCTGATTAACTAAATCGCCGGTCAGGATAATCCGGTCCGGTTGAGCATCCTGCATCTGCGCCAGCATCGCCGCCGTAATGGCTTCATTGTAAATCATCTGCGGCACGACCGACACCTGGGATTGCAGCCGTTCGCTCTGATAGTGCAGATCGGACGAACAAAGCAGTGTCAGCGATCCATTCAGCGTGATCGGCAAGGCCGGCTTTGGCGATGGATTTGGCTGAGCGGATCGAACGGCGGTGCAAGCCGTTAGACATAGCGCCAGTCCCAATAGTTTTATCTTTATTTTCAACATTGTTCTTTCCCTCGGGATTCTTTCTGATCAGGATCTAACCAGTCCCGCGCAAAATCACGCCGGATTCAACTGATTTCCTGATTCTGGTTATTTCTGATCTCTATTGTAGCGGAATCCTTCCCGATTTGCCACGGCTTTGACCGCCCGGACACCCCTTCGGCATAACCGATAAAAATCGTTGGTACTTTGATGGGACGTCTTAAAGTCACGCTCCTTTTCAATCCGGTTCTTGCTCCCATTACCGTTCGCAAGCCTTGATAAAACAGAACGTTGTAAGCTGGAAAACAGACTTTCGGTTTTCACCGGTATCTTTCCGCTATGCGCAACAGCCACAGGATCGCAATGGGAATCAGCGCCATCCAGATCAATACAAAACCGGCGGTCAGTCCGCCTGGCAAAGGACGACCGGTCATGCTTAAAAATTCCAGCAAGGCAAATCCAAGAATCGTAAGCAGCTCCATGATTGAAAGAATCCTCAAGGTGACCGAATGAAGGGCTTCGCGACTATTTTCCGTCACTTCCGCCGGAATATTCCACCACTTTGGATGTCGGCTGACCCATTCCAGAGCCGCGGTCATCAAAATTGAAAAACAAGGCAATAAAAACAACTCAGCTTTGCTTCCCCAGCGATGAACCGCACCGGCGGCATCATAATGAGCCGGGATTAAATCTGGCAGGGAAGGTCAGCGCAAAAACAAAACCGCCAGCTGTGTGATCACAATCAGCCAACAGGCAGCCCGGCACTTTTGATGAAAACGCTTCGCTTTTTCTGCCATTCCGACTACTCCCTTTTCTTTTATTCCAGCTGCAGGGAATCTTTTTTTCTTGAATCTTTCTGGTTCTTTATTCATTGTACAGACATGACCGTCGATAACGCAACCGCAGAATGGAATGAACTTCCCGGAAAAACAAATAAAAGAGTCTGTCTCTTGCTTTGGGAAAGACAGACCCGGATAAAAAGGAATAAAGATAAAGATTTTAAAGAAGGAAAATCAAGCCTTTGGCTGCGGACACAGGGGGAATCCGCAGCCGTAGACCGTCGTGCAGGACAAAAGTCAAATCTCTCTGTATCTTTTGTCTTTGGGATGAAAGAACTCGATTCTATTTCTAATGCTTATTTAAAGATCGCCTTTAACGCGTCCAGCAGGTTGTTGGAATCCAGCGTTGCCCCGGAGATCGCGTCGACTTCGACATTCTGACCGTTGATCACTTCGTCAAAGAAGGCTTTCAGCTGATCGTCATCCATGAACATATTTTCACGGCCGGACACGATTTCCAGATTGGTAATCTTGCCGCCCTCAACCGTGGCCCGCAGCGTGTACTCGCCATGATTGCCCTTGATCAGCTGATCATACTGGCCATCCGGTTTCTTCGTGATATCGATTGCTTCTTCGACCTCACCGCTGACCTCCGTCGTTACCGTCGAACGGCCGCCAAACGCCGTATCTGCCGCAGCGCGTCCGGTCGCGATCGCTTCCGCCAGGAACATGCCGTTCTGATACAGATTGGAAACGTAAGAGCCTAATTCACCGGCTTCATACAGATTCGGGATCGGACTGTCGTTCCAGTCCAGAACCTGGGCTTTGACGTTGCGTTCCGCGCCTCCGGTCGTTGCGACCAGCGTCGGGGTAATGCCGACCGCGTAGAACGGTGCGGTATCGATTGGTTCCATCGTTTCTATACTGCGTCCGAATTCATCACGGCCGGATTGACATCCCAGATTGTAGGCGTCGATCGTCGCTTTCAGCGCTTCCGGATCACGGCCCAGCTTGCCTGCCAGTTCCTCAATCGTATCAGCTTTGATAATCCAGCCCTTCGCCACTTCTTCAGAGTTGTCATCCGACCAGACGTAGCCTTCGGTCGTGATCGGCCAGCTCAGCCACTTTGTAACGATCGCTCCGGCCGTGCGGGTCTTTTCATCAAAGATCAGATCGACCGGCAGTGCGCGGTCATGCGGCAGATCGACGTAATGGCCGTATTCTTTGAATTTCATGTGCTGGCGATGATACGCCGCGGATTCGTTATAGAACCGCTTGTTATCCGCGCAGACCTCGATCCAGCTTTTGCCGGCCATCGAGAAGTTGCGCATAAATGTCGCCTCGTGTTCCGGAACCTTGATGCCCAGCCAGAACCCGCCTGACTGCGTCTGATTCTTCATGTGCCAGATCTTCGCCCCGGTGTTCATCAGCGCATGGATGCCGTCGCCTGTATTGCCCGGTGTGCCGCCGGTATAAACAATGTCCATTCCATGGAAATCCCGCTGCATTTGTAAATTATTTTCGTAACCGCCGCAGGCTAACAGGACACCCTTGTTGGCTTTGATGCGGATTTCCTTGCCATCCGCGCCTTTAGCCACAACGCCCTTGACCTCCTTGGTTTCCAGATTCTGAATCAAGCTTGTAAAGGCGGTTGAGAACATCAGTTCAATGTTTTCGCCGCGGTCGCGGACGGCCAGATCGAAGCCTCTCCAGACGCCGCCGTATTCAAACGTTGTTCCAGCTTTGCGGACATGCGCGGAGCAGCCTTTAAAGCTGGATCCGTCCAGATCCGGGAATTCCGTGACTAACGATCCCCAGGCCACCGGTCCGCCGCCGACATAGCCCAGCTCATAGCCCACCTTATCAACGGTCGCCTGAATCCAGCCGCGCTGATCCGAGAATTCCTTCGCCATGAAATCAACATATTCTTCCGGAATCGGATTCGGCTGACTGCAGGCAATCAGGTATTTCTTAAAGGTATCCAGATCGTCCGGTGCCGGCACGATCACCGTCTGTCCGGATGCGATCGAGTTGCCGCCAGCCTGCGCTTCTTCCATCTTTTCCAGAATGCAGATCTTGGCGTTGGGATCAATGTCGTTGGCTTCCAGTGCGGCGGCTTCCCCCGCCAGGCCATAACCGACGATCAGAAAATCGCACTCCTTGTCAAACTTTTCTTCAGTCGTGGACGCTGCCGGTGCGTCGTTGGTCGAACAGGCGCCTAACAGCCCCAGTGCCGCAGCCCCCGCGACGGTCGCGGCGCTGCCTTTCAAAAAGTCCCGTCGAGAAATATTCTTCATTTTCTTTCCCTCCTCTGGTTTCACATTGTGAAACTTTTGTCGATTTCATTATAGGGTCGTAAGCGTTTTCGAACAATCGAAATACTTTATTGATTAATAGAATTATTTTATTATTGATCAAAAAATCTGATACAATGAAAGCAGCTGATCGTCAATTTGATCACAAAGGGGGAATTTGTGTTGAACACCAGCCAGATCCGGACTTTTCTCACCGTCGCTCAAACCTTGAGTTATATTCGTTCTGCCGAACTGCTCTACACCTCGCAGCCGGTCGTCAGTTATCAGATCAAAGCATTGGAAACGGAACTGGGCGTCACCCTGTTTCACCGCGATCGCCGCAGTGTGGAACTGACTACTGCCGGTTCTTATTTCTATCAACAAGTGGAACCACTGATGCGGCAGCTGGAAACGATCGTTCAGACCATGCAGTCGATGAACGCTCAGACGCCGAAGCTGATTAACTTGTTAGTCCGGCGGTTGGCGGATTACGCCAAGCTGACGCAGATCATCAAGAATTATTCAGAAAGCTGCCCGCTCGTACATGTCAACATCCTGACGCAGGAAGACCGCGGCAGCCGGCAGCTGCTGGTAACCGGCGAAGTGGAAATAGCGTTTTGTTATCAATTTGAAGTGGAAAACGATCCCAAGCTGAAATTTTTGCCGCTTATGGAATCGCAATACTATGTGCTTGTCAGTAAGACGCATCCGCTAGCGGCCTACAAATACCTGACCTTTGACGATTTAAGCGGACAAAAGTTGATCCTGGCCAACACCGAACTGCATCGGAATCCACACCTGATCACCCGGGCGCAGCTGAAGGCTAAAAAGATCGCCGTCCAGACGATCTATACAAGCTTCGACAGTATGTTGATCGCAGTCCAATCGGGCATCGGATTTACGATTTTGCCCTGCTCGCGGTCAAAGAAATTCTCGGGTTTATTGAAAATACCGCTTAAAGACGTTAAACCTGTGCCGCTGGGCATCGCCTGGTATTCCGCCAGGACAACCCCGGAATTGGAATCCTTTATTGCGCTGGCTGAAAAACAAAACGCCGAGCAGCCGCCGGCCATTGTCTGAAGAAGCAGTTCGCATACGCATATTCTCTCTTTTGAAGAAAAATAACTTCTGAAAAAAAACGAACTCCTCATTGTTTTTTATTGGAAGCCGGCATCCGTGCAAAGAAAATAATTCCGGCTTTTATTCTGTTCTTCAGTTTAATATTAACCCGATCCGTTCTCCGCAGCCCAGGCACTGGATCCGCGGTTTAATTAACCAAAGTCGGGCTATCCTTGATTGAAGTCCAGTAGGAGTTCGAGTTGTTCAGGCAGAGACCTGATCCGTTTTTTGATGAATTCCGGCTGAACATCAATATCGCTTAATTCATCAAAGGAAACCCATTCAAAGCGATGTTCAATCTCATTTTCCCAGCGGATAAAATTATTGATCGTGGGTAACGTTTCGTTTTCTTTGCAGGAAACGAGAAAGTAAAAGCCGATTTCATGGAACTTCTGCTGGCTCGCCGATTCTGTGAAGAAGGCCTGCGTCACCCACAACGGGCGTTCGATCTGAGCCTGGATTCCAATTTCTTCTTGTAACTCCCGTATTAATGCCTGCTGCGCCGTTTCGTTCAACTTGATGCGGCCGCCCGGCAGGTAGGCATAAGGTTGTTTTTGATCCCTCATCACCAACAAGGCCTCGCCGTGAACGATTACCGCGCAGGCTCTGAGGTTAAAGCAGGACGTTCCAATATTAAACGAAAGATCCATTTTAACCGCCTCCTGACTTCCACAATAGCGGACAGTTAAGAAAAACGCAAGCGGAATTCATGAAAATCTGTGTCTGGATCTCAAGATAAAAACTTTTCCTGCGTTAACAGAATCCGAAAGCCAGTGCGTTATTAAATCGTAAGATTTTTCTGAATTTCAAGAATTGACTTTCGCGTTAAAGCTGGAATAATGAATAACAGAATAAGGAGGGCGTTTATGTTTAGAAATCGCAAAAAACAGGAAGAGCTGGAAGACGAACCGGCATTCTTTGAAAACGTTGCAGTCCCTGCGACGGAAATGATACCCCAGCCAAAACAGGAGGAAGTGGAGAAAATGGAGAATAAACAGACAATCAACGCGGAGGAATCCATATTAACAGAAGATGTAACGATTAACGGCGATTTGGAATGCGATTGCAACCTGACGATTCTCGGCACAGTCAACGGCAGTGTGCATTGCGGCAAGGATCTGTTAGTGAAAGGCCAGATTAACGGCGATGTCACAGCTATGAATCTGGAACTGCGCAACGGTCAGATCGAAGGCAATGTCGCCTGCACAAATTCATTAACGATGGATCGGGAGTGCAGTATTCGCGGCAACGTCAGCGCGGCGGAATGTCTGACCGACGGCCAGATTTACGGGAATCTGACGATTGAAAAAGATCTGCATGTTCAGAAAAACGCCTGGATTGAAGGCGACATCACAGCGAAGCAATTCAGCGTCCTGCAGGGCGCTCACCTGGAAAGCAAGATCGTTATGATCCAGCAGGCTGAAAATGAAGAAACTGCCGAAGAACGGGAAATCGAAGAGGTATTCCATACGGCTGCGGACGAGGAAGAAGAAACTAATTAAGCTAAAGGCACGCTCCGGCGTGCCTTTTCTTTGATTTCATTCTAAGCTCCATTTCGATCGGAAAATGTCCAATAGTGTTAAAAGAAACAGAACGCTGTTGTATTTCTAACTTTTCATCTTGATAAACAATTTCGCAATCTGATCCGCGGTCCATTCAGGATGTTCTTCATGACAGATAAATATCTGACGAATTACTGATTCATCTTCATCTAAAATCTCCGCGATCTCTGATATGGGCTTGCCTTTTTTCATATTTTTCAGCACCAGTTTAATGACTTTGCATAATTCGCCTCGTTCCATGCCTCGTTCTATGCCTTGTTCTATGCCTTGTTCTATGCCTTGTTCCAAGCCTTCCTGCTTACCCATCCGTTTGCCCTGTTCCAGCCATTCCCGCTGACGATCCGCTCTTTCCAGTTCCGCCATGATCGCCTTTGTTTCTCTGAAGTACGCCTCAAAATCCATCGTCATTTCATCCATTATTCTTCACTCTGCTTTCAAGGATAAATGAAACTCGATTCTAGTTTCTTATTCTCGTTGCAATCTGATCCGCGGTCCATTCAGGATGTT